>Ga0256844_10000758_pt1 | contig 12185 bp, 9 predicted proteins | sample MusselsmetaG_FD_189100 | JGI IMG/M metagenome (GOLD analysis project Ga0256844, IMG submission 189100) | Mussel associated microbial communities from hydrothermal vent at the East Pacific Rise, Pacific Ocean - Mussels | ecosystem: Host-associated > Mollusca > Shell > Unclassified ... | reverse complement strand
ATAAACCGTAATAATAGACTCTTTATAAAGTTTAGAGAGTGGGAAAACAAGCACCCTATCAAGCGTAGAAATGGTTGAAATTTCTCCTTCTAAATTTAAACTAAGCAGTTGTTCAACCTCATCTAAAAATTTTTGTTCATACTCCGTAATTTTTAGACGATAAGACTTAGAAATTTCCATATTTAACACTTTAAGCTCTTCTAATTTGCCTTCTACCCGTTGCAAAATATGTTCACTCTTTCCTATTCTTTCTAATTTAACTTCTAAAGCCGTAATCTGTTTCAAATAGAGTATTCTATTTTCAAAAAGATGACTGGTTGTTTTCTCTTTGATTGTATTAAACAGTTCAACCCTATCCTCAAAAAGTTCATCTTTGGCTTCAACCACCCTATTCCAAAAAAGTTCTTCAAAAATAGGAAACCTACTCTCCTTGAGTTTCTCTTCATTTTTTGTTATTTTTCCAACAAGGGCTTTTTTTGAGGAGAGGGTGAAGGTTTCAATGCTTTGGGAACGTTCCTCTTGTAAGTTGTAGAGTATTTTTTTCATCTGCTCCACTAATAATGCAACTTCCTCTTCAATCTCCTCTTTAGATTTTAAAATAAGTTCATCTTCATCAAAAACAGTATCATATTTATTTAAAACAATAAATCGTTTGTCTATAGGAATTTGATGTAAAATATTTTTAATAAAGAGTGCTTCACTGCTTTTAATTCCTTGCGAAATATCTAAAAGTAAAATTGTTGCATCTGATTTACTAACAGCATTTTTAATCAGATTTAACATTGCCTTTTCATTAATAGTAGTAAACCCAGGGGTATCATAAAGTTCAATCCCTTTTTTTAAATTTTCATTAGGCAAAGTAATAACCGACTGCTTATTAGGTAACGTTCTCTCTTCACTTACAGCTTTTAAATTTAGACTATTTTCAGCTGAAATTTCTCTTTTTAGCTCCTGTAAATCTACACAAAACTTACCATTAATAGAGAACTCTTTCCCATATTGAATGTTAAAAACTTTTGCTGTTGTCTCTCCTATTTTAGACTCTAAAACAGGCTCATTAAAAACCAAAGCATTCAGAAAAGTACTTTTTCCATTACTTACCTCTGCTACTATTGAAATATTAATGGTATCTTTACTCAATTTTTCAATCAAGCCTTCTAGTGCCTGTTGATTTTCATCTATATTTAAATTTACACCCTCTAAAGTTGAAACTTTTTCTAATCTATTTAAAAAAGTTTCAACCTCAACTCTCTTTTCTAGTCGTTTTTGATTTAGAGTATCTATCTGATTTATCCCCATAATTCAACCTTTCTTTAAAAATTCCATACCTTATCAAAAAATAGACTAAAAGGTCATTGAGAATGCAAAAAAAGATTAAATTAGATAAAATACAAAAAAAATAAAAAAGTGAACATATGAAAAAAATACTACTAGCCCACTCTCCTGACGCAGATGATATATTTATGTACTATGCTATTAAATTTGGTTGGGTGGAAACCAAAGATTATGAATTTGATAATATTGGGCTAGATATAGAAACCCTTAACAAAGAAGCCATTAAAGGGACTTATGATGTGAGTGCTATTAGTTTTGGAATGTACCCACTTATCAAAGATGAATATGCCATGCTTAGAACAGCTGTAAGTTTTGGAGATGGTTATGGGCCAAAACTGATTAAACAAAAAAATAAAATGCTCAAGCGAAATTTTAAAGTGGCTCTCTCTGGCGAATATACCACCAATGCAATGCTTTTTAAACTCTATTATCCTTATGCTAGACCTGTCTACATGGATTTTTTAGAGATTGAAGAGGCTGTAGTCAGTGGTAAAGTTGATGCTGGTGTGCTTATTCATGAGTCTATTTTAGATTTTGATGACTCTTTAGAAGTGGAAAAAGAGATGTGGGACATTTGGGTTGAACTTGCAGGAGAGGGATTACCTCTACCTCTTGGAGGAATGGCAATAAGAAGAAGCCTTCCACTGAACCGTGCCATTGATATAGAGAATATTTTAATTGATGGTGTCAAAGTTGCTAATGATAAAAAAGAGGAACTTTGTAAAAAATTAGAAAATGAAAACTTGGTAAGAATTTCTGATGAGATGCTGACCAAATATTTAGACATGTATGCTTCTGACGAATCTGTAGAGCTATCAGAACTTCAACTTAAAGCACTTGATAAGCTTTACACTTTAGGCTTTGAAAAAGGAATATTTACTGAACCACTAAAAACAGAAGATTATCTCATTCCAAAAGAGTATGAAGCGTTGAGAAACTCTTAAGTTAAATCTATCTCTCTGTGTATCCAAACAGAGGATTGTGGCTCTTTAAAATAATGGGTCACAGCATACGCTCCATTGGTCACTTCAACCATGGCACATTCCGTTAAAGGTTTCTCTCTTGCACATACTTCACCTGGATTAATAAAAAGTGTTTTTCCATTTAAAGAACAGTCAAACATATGGGTATGCCCAGAAATAACAATATCTACATCAGCATTCATGTAGTAAGGCATGTGCATCATTTTAATTTTGAGTTCATCTATTTTAAAATAATAAGGTTCTCTTTGAATATTGTATTGACCATAAAGGGGAATGAGAGCAGTATCATTATTTCCATAGACACAAGTGTAGGGAACACCTGTATCTGCTAATATTTGAAGATTCTCTTCAAGCATAATATCACCAGCATGAAGAAGGTAATCTACTCCCTGCTCTAACAAGTGAGTAAGTGCTTCTTCATGTAGCTTTGTTTTGGTATGGCAATCGGAGAGAATGCCAAGTTTAAGACTCTTTGCCATCTTCTTTTTTCTCTTCTACTTTTGGCTTCTTTATCTCTTTTAGTTTATCAGCAGGAACTTCCTCTTTCCATTTACATTTTTTCTCGATACATTCATAAACTTGACCTGTTTTTAAAACTTTATGAACCACCATACTTTCACAATCAGGACATTTTCTATCAAGAGGTTCTCCATTGGAGATAAAACGACACTTAGGATAGTTAGAACAACCATAAAATGTTCCACGTTTCCCCTCTTTTTCATGAATTTTTGAACCACATTTAGGACAAGGAACATCCAACTCTCGTGGTGGCACTAAAGGTTGTGCATTTTTACATTTAGGGTAAGCAGAACAGGCTAAAAACTTGCCACGTTTACTGTCTTTAATAACCATAAACTCTCCACACTTAGAACAAGGAATGTCTGTTTTTTCAGGTTCAGGAGGAGCATTTCCATCTAAATCTGTGGTATATTTACATTTTGGAAAGTTACTACAAGCAATAAACTCTCCAAAACGACCTTTACGACGAAGCAGTTCAGAGTCACATTTAGGACAAAATTCTCCTGTTGGAATTGCCATTTTCAGACTCTTGATGTTCTCTTTTCCATCTGTAATTTTTTTCATAAATGGATCATAAAAATCAGATAAAAGTTTTTGCCAATCTAAAGTTCCGTCATCAATTTTATCAAGGTCTGCCTCCATAGTAGAAGTAAATGAACTGTCGACAATATTAGAGAAGTGTTCTTCTAACATTTCAATAACCGTAAATGCAATCTCTGTAGGATGAATACGCTTTTTCTCTAATTCAATATATTTACGTGTTTGTAAAATTGTAATGGTTGGGGCGTAAGTACTTGGTCTTCCAATTCCTAATGATTCAAGCTTTTTAATAAGACTCGCTTCATTATAACGTGCAGGAGGTTCGGTAAAATGCTGTTCTGGTTTAATATCATCCAAAATAACTTTTTGACCTTTTTTTAACTCTGGAAGCAGTTTATCTTTTTCCTGATACCCTATCACACGATAAAAACCATCAAAAAGAAGTTTTCGACCACTCGCTTTAAAGATAGACTTATCCCCTTTAAAGAGAAGTGTTTGAGATTCAAGTCGTGCCTCTGTCATTTGAGATGCTAAGAAACGGTTATAGATTAAACGGTAAAGTTTAAACTCATCACCGTTAAGATAATCTTTTGCAATCACTGGTGTAAAATCTACCAAAGTTGGTCGAATAGCTTCATGAGCCTCTTGAGCCCCTTTAGATTTAGTTGAGTAGTTTTTTACTTTTTCAGGTAAATACTCTTTCCCAAATGTATTTAAAATATACTCTCGTCCATTTTCCACAGCCTCTTTTGCCAAATTTAAACTGTCGGTTCTCATATAGGTGATAACACCCATATTTCCCTTGTCTGTCTTCACACCTTCATAAAGCTTTTGAGCCACCATCATGGTTTTTTTAGGCGAGAAACCCAGTTGTGTAGAAGCACTTTGTTGAAGCGTAGAGGTCATAAATGGTGGAGGTGTTTTACTCTTTCTCTCTTTCTTTTCTAGGGATTCAACTACAAAATTTTCTTTAAGAGCAGACTGAACAATTTGCATTGCCATTGATTCATTTTTAATGGTCATTTTATCCATTTTTGTGCCATCAAAAGAGAAGATAGAAGCATCTATATTTTTTTCAAAAAGAGAATCAATCGTCCAGTACTCTTCTGGTTTAAACGCTTTAATCTCACGTTCTCTATCTACCACAATTTTTAAAGATGAACTCTGAACACGTCCTGCACTTAAACCTTTTTGAATTTTACTCGCCAACAAAGGAGAGAGTTTATACCCAACAATACGGTCAAGGAGACGACGTGCTTGTTGTGCATTTACTGCGTCCATATCTAATTTTCTAGGATTTTCTAAGGCATGTTGAATGGCTGTTTTTGTAATCTCATGAAAAACAATTCGAGGCAACGATTCAGGGTCTTTTTTAATTGCCATTGCAATATGATACCCAATCGCTTCTCCCTCACGATCTTCATCGGTTGCGATATAGATAGTCTCTGCCTCTTTGGCTAATTTTTTTAACTCTTTAACAGTTGGATTAACTTCTCTAGGAATAGAATATTTTGGTATAAAAATACCATTTTCATCAACAGTAATCCCAAATGAGCTTTTAGGTAAATCACGAATATGCCCTTTAGAAGCAACTACTTTATAATTCTTTCCAAGAAAATTACTAATAGTACGGGCCTTTGCAGGGGACTCAACGATAATCAAATTTTTCATATATTATATACACCAATTTCAAATATTTTTTTGCATTGTAACCAAAAAGTTATATAAAGAGCAACTATAATTATCTATAAATTAAAAAATGTTCCTTCTTGTATTCCTTTTTTCGCTATAATTTTATTAAAAAAGAGGGAAACAAAAAATGGTAAGTACAGAAGAGACGATTGCAACCTTTTTTACGGTTTTGCTGGTTATAGGATTTCTTGGAGCATGGAGCTTCATGGCACTGCTTAAATTTAATGCTAAAACTTCACAAAGAAAAGATAAAAAAGTTAAAGCAAAAAAAGCTAAAGTAAAACAGAGAACGGCAAGATGGAATAATTTTTCAGACTATTTCTGGTCAGATAAAGATCGTTTTATCTATATCAGTATTTTTCTTGTATTTTTTGTTTTTTTAGGATTGGTAACAGAGAGTTATTTTGGTATTATATTTAGTATGATTATGACATTGGTCTCTGTACTTTTTCTTCTTTTTGCTTATCATAGCTATCAAAAGTTTCCAGAAAAAGCAAAAGCTGCACTCGATGCATTTGAAAAAACTATCAATGAATCTGTTAAAAAAGAGGTCAGTTTTGATGGAGACAACATTCAGATTTTTGCAAATGAAGATGATGAGTTCGATACCAATCCTGAAATTTTTAAATTTCCAGTAGATGTATCTAAAATTCCTTTCCCTCCTTTTGAAGTTTTACCTAAAAACCAAGAGATTCTTGCAACTAGAAGATATGAATTTCTAGTCTTATCACGTGAATATTTTAGTATTGGAAAAGGTGCTTCTAAATTTGATCTTTTAAATCCAAATCCTCCAAAAGCTGGAGAGTTTCATGAGTACTATTATTCACAAATGCGTAATGTTCAATATGATGTAAAAACAGAATGTATCAATATTATTTATAGAGATCATGAAGATGACATCTCTTTTCCGTGTAAAAAACTTAATAAAGATTTACAACCTGCAATGAAAGCATTCAAAGAGAAACTTCGATTAAATGAACGACAAAAAATGAGAAAAATTGAAGAGCATAAACATTATGAAGATATAAAAGATAAACGAAAAGTATATGAAAAGGAAGAGGGAAAAGTAGAAGAAAAGAGTGAATAAATCTCACTCTTTTTTCAATTATTATTTTTTAGACTGATCAACCAATTTAAAACCTAACTCTTCAAAAGTCTTAACAACTTCACCATCAATCTCTAAAATACGTTTTTTCATTGATTCATCTTTAATGCCTGTTGTTGCCAACCAGTTACCTACTTGAGAATAACCTACATGTAGCTCACCTGAACCTTTTGGAATATAGAAGTAAATTGAACATGGTGCAAAGAGTCCTGCTTGAGGTTCTCCATGATTAAAGATACCGTTAGAGAATTTAAAGTGACAAAGTGAAGATACCCAATACGCATCATACTTATCAAATTTTTGCTCAGCATCGTCATACTCTAATTTGAAATCTAAAAAACCAGCAATAATGAACTCATTCTTTACAAACGCACCATCATGTGTCTCGATCCACTCTTCAGCCCATTCAGTCACAGCATCAGCATCTTTAACATTTGCTGGTAACTTCATAACCAACTTGGTTAATGGAGTTGCTGGTAATTTGTTCGTATATTCAAGTTTTTTAGACTCTGTCGGCTTTAACTCTTTCATTGCTACTTCATCTAAACTTTTTACCATATCGGTAAATGTTTTTCGACTTGCTTCATCTTTTTCACCAATAATGTTTAACATTAACTCTGTATCAAGATGTCCAAACCATGTTGTTTTCTCTTTTGCATCTAAAAGTTTATAAAAAAGCATGTTGTATGGAGCATAAGCACCAAAATCAGGATTTTTCAAAAGTAATTCTCTCATTACTTCTAAATTGGTAACGGTAAAAAAACTTAGTAAATCTAAATTTTTATCATTAAATTTTTTGAAGTAAGGAATCTGAATATTATCATTTCCTGCCCACTGAAAACCAACTGTATCAATTTTCTTTAAGAATGCTTTTGATTGAGCATCTGCATTTCCCTTGATTCCGTGAAAATCTGCTGTTAACTCTGCTTGAGCCATTGTTGCTGTTAATAATAACCCTGCTAATACTTTTGATATTTTTCCAAATCTCATTTTTATCCTTTGTTTTATGGTATAGTCTATATAGATGTTAATCAAAATATAATTAATAAATGATTAATTTTAAACACTTATTTTAATAGAAACATCTCTACTGTAACCTTTCTAACCCCTTCTATACTAAAGGGCATAGCACTTTTATCTACATGAAAACGATTAAAAATAGCCTAACACAAAATTGTGTATAAATCACTAATAGTTATATTTATAATAACTTTAGTAAATGAAAAAAGAGTTTAACTCTCAAATCAAATATTTTAAAACACTCCTAAAGCAAAGAATGTTTCATTTATACACAACTATAAAAATAAAAATTATTGATTACTTCATGATATATTAATCAATTTTACACATTTATATAAGGTTGTTATAAGGAAAAGGGAGCTTATTGGACTATATTCCTATACATTAGAGTAATTTTTAGAAAGAATGTGACTTTTTACCCCTAAAAGTCGTTCTGAACTATAATGATTCTTTATGAAAGATATAAATTAAATAACTTGACATTTAAAATCTTATTACATATAATCTTTATGTTCCGAATGTATTGCAATGACAATACTTCAAATCTTAAAGGAGGACAAATGAATAAAATGACCAAAACTTCACAAGTAGAGTTAGATGCAATGGCTAAACAAGCTACAGAACTAACCAGTAGAAGAGATTTTTTCAGAAAAGCTGCTGCTTATTCAGCATCTGCTGTTGTAGCTACATCTGTTTTAACGCCTGTCGTTGTTAATGCAAATGAACATATCCAAGCCAATGCCGAGGATGATCCTAACATTATGGAAGAGAAACCATGGAGTTTAGAGCTGGGCTCTCCTGTTACAAAAAACCTTTATGGTCAACCATCTCCATATGAGCATAATGTAACAAGAAGAACCACTTCTATTCTTTCATCTGGTAACTTCCAAGCTTCTATTGCAGTTACTCCTATTCAAGATTCATGTGGTATTGTTACACCAAATGGTCTTTTCTTTAATAGATGTCATGGTGGTACACCAACAATTGATCCAAATCAACACAGATTGATGATTCATGGATTACTTGAGAAACCAATTGTTTTAACAATGGATGAGTTAAAAAAATACCCTAATGTAAGTAGAGTTCACTTTATTGAGTGTCCAGCTAATGGTGGTCCAGAGTGGAGAGGCCCTCAATTTAACTCTATTCAATTTGCAAAAGGCTTTATGTCAAGTGCAGAGTGGACAGGTGTTTACATTAAAGACATTATTAGAGGTCTTGGATTAAAAAAAGAGGCTCTATGGATGTTGGCAGAAGGTATTGATAACTCTCATATGGGAAGAACTGTTCCTGTAGATAAAGTTCTTGATGATGCCATGATTGTTTGGGGACAAAATGGTGAAGCTTTACGTCCAGAACAAGGTTATCCAATTAGATTACTTGTTCCAGGTTGGGAAGGTAACTTAATGGTTAAATGGTTATGTAGACTAGAGTTTTCATCTGAACCATTCTATGCAAAAGAAGAGACTGCTAAATATACAGCTCTTAAACCAAGTGGAAAAGCAATCCAGCATTTCTATGCCAATGAAGTAAACTCAGTTATTACCTCTCCTTGTCCTGAGAAGCCATGGAAAGATATTAAAAAAGGTGATATGGTAGAGATTGAAGGTCTAGCTTGGTCTGGTATGGGTACAATTAAAGGTGTTGATATTTCTTTAGATGGTGGTAAAAACTGGGAAGTAGCACCACTAAAAGGTCTAATTCTTGAAAAATCATGGACAAGATTCTCATTTATGTATAAGTATGAAGGTAAAGATTTACTTCTTTCAACTCGTGCAAGAGATGATTCAGGTCATATTCAACCAACAGTTAAAAATGAGAGAGCTACCGTGGGAATAGAAGGTGTTTATCATAGAAATGCCGTACATACATGGTCAGTAAAAGCAAACGGGGAGGTAACAAATGTTCAGATCTTATCATAGAAAGATTATTTCATCTGCACTGGTTGCATCAGTTGTTCTTTTAGGAACAGCTTGTAATGCTTCTACAGAAAATGATAAAAAAGTTGAAGAGACAAAAACAGTATCAACAAAAACATCTAATCCAGCTGTGGGTGCAGCGATAGCAGATATTTCAGATACAACAAAAAGAACGTATGAGTTTAACAATAAAAAAGTTATTGATGGTGGGGTAACTTATCCAATCATTAATGGTCAAACTGGTGCTTATGCAGCAAATGAAAATGCTCATAAATCAACTGTTCTTTACGGAAAAACAGCAACTGCTAATGAGCAGAAAGCATGGGACATTGATGTAATGGGAGATGGAACTGGTCTTCCAGATGGTTCTGGTTCTGTAGAAGATGGTGATGAGATTTATGAAGAAAAATGTCTATCTTGTCATGGAGAGTTTGGTTCAGGTGCAGGTGCATATCCAGCATTGTCAAAAGGTAATGCTTATGATGGACAAAAAACACTAACCAATCAACGTACCCTTCCTGATGCTGCTGGACCTAGTCGTTACTTTGGTTCATATTGGCCAAAAGCCAGTACTTTATGGTGGTATGTTAAAACAGGTATGCCTCATACAGCTCCAATGAGTTTAGAGAATGATGAAGTATATGCACTTGTTGCTTATATTTTAAATGTTAACGAAATGAAAATTGATGGTGTAGAAGTTGATGATGAGTATGTTCTTGACAAAGCAAAATTCTTAAAAATCAAAATGCCTAATGAAAAAGGATTTGAACCAAACATTGATGGTCCAACAGGTCCAGATGATGTTCGTGCTTACTATGATGACGTAACCAACTACGGTAACGGTACTAGATGTATGAAAGATTGTTTCGAAGGTAAAGCAGTTGTTCAAAGTGCAGCAAACCCTCTAACAGACTTTAAACCAGCATTAAGTAGAGAAAAATCTTTACCTGAAGCTCCAGCAAACTCAAAACCTGCTCATCCAGGAAAAGCAGGTTATGAAAAGAACTGTGCTGTTTGTCATGCAACTGATGCAATGGGTGCACCAGATGTCGGAAATAAAGGTGCATGGGCTAAAGTTCTTAACCAAGGACTAGAGACTGTTTACAAAAATGCACTTAATGGTAAAAATGGTATGCCTCCAAAAGGTGGTGCAATGGCTCTTTCTGATGATCAAATCAAAGACATTGTAAACTATATGCTAGAAGAGAGTAAATAAGTTTTTTTTAACTTAGATTACACGATTAATACACAAAGAGTTCTTATACTCCTTTTGTATTGATTAATATTTATCTTTTTAATCAAAAAAAATGATTCAAAAAGATATTTAAAATTTCAAGAGTTACAACGAATTTAACACTATTCTTATATAGAATGGTGTTATCCAATTTAATTACACAACGAAAGGATTTCAATTATGGAAAGAAGAAAATTTTTAGGTTTAGGTCTAGCTGCAGTAGCACTAGTACCAGCAAGTTTGAGTGCTGTTGACTTTAGAGCAACTAAAGCAGACGCATGGACAGCACACAATGTAGCTGACGGAATCAAGGCACTTTACGGAGAAGTAACACTTACTCCAAGCGATGATCTTACAGTTAAAGCACCTAAAATTGCAAGTAATGGTGGAGCAATCCCTGTAACTGTTAAAAGTACACTTGATGTAAAATCAGTTGCAATTTTCCAAGATGCAAATCCTGAATCTGCTGTAGCAGTATATACAATCGCAGCTGGTGGAATTGTTGAATTTATGACTAAAATCAAAATGAAAGCTTCTGGAGAAATCACAATTGTTGCTGAAGGTAATGATGGTAAATTTTACTCTGCTTCACAAAAATTAGAAGTTGCACTTGGTGGTTGTGAAGGTTAATCCCTCATAACAGACCTCAAAATAGACAATTAAAAATATAACGAACAAAAGAAAGGAATACCATGGGTAACATGAAAATTAAAGCAAAAGTAAAAGGCGACGTTCTTAAGTGTAAAGTACAAGCAAAGCATATTATGCTTCCATATGATGCAGCAAAGAAAAAAGGTGTTGATGCTAACTTTATCACACACGTTGTTGGTAAAATCGGAGACAAAGTAATTTTTGAAGTATCTACAAGCCAATTCTTATCAAAAGATCCAATCTTTAAATTCCAAGCAAAAGCTGAAGGAATCAAAGCAGGAGATAAGTTAGAGATGACTTGGAAAGATCTTTCTGGTAAAACAGTAACTGAAGATAAAAAAATCAAAGGTCTTAAATAAGACTTTAACCTTCTCCCCTAGGGAGTTGGTTATTTCTTTTTACTCCCCTTCCATTGAAGTAAAGTTAAATTAATAGAGTGCATTTAAAATGTATTATCTTAATTTAGAACTTTTCTAAAAACTTCTTATAATGGACAAATCTTATGAAAAAAACCCTAATTTTATCAATACTCACAACTTCTCTTCTCTCAACACTTCATGCAGATGAACAACAAACTTCTTCTCAAATTATGCAATTGGCTTTAGATAAAATGAATGCTATTGTAAATAACACTGAACCAAAGAAAAAAGATAAAAATACTACAGCCTTTGATTATAAACTTCAACCTACAAAAGTAAGTGAAAATGTATGGTGTTTTCTAGGTGCATTAGAAGGACCTTCCAAAGAAAATGCAGGAAATATGGTTAACACTTGTTATGTAAAAACCGATGATAGTTACGTTGTTGTTGACAGTGGTCCCTCTTTTCAATATGCCAAACAAGCATATGCTGTAATGAGTAAGATAACAAAACTACCTGTAAAAACTGTTATCAGTACCCATGAACATGATGACCATTGGTTAGGAAATTCATTCTATAAAGATACTTTTGAGGCAGGAATTATTGGTCCTAAATATATTAATGATCACTATAAAGCAGGAGACAAAACAAGAATGTTTAATGTACTTCCTGCCAATGCCATAAAAGGTACAAAAATTATTCCTGTTGATACATTTCCAACTCAAACATTATCGTTTACAGTAGGTGGAGAGCTATTTGAAATAACTCCTATTGGAACAAAAGCACATACAGATGAAGACTTCTTTGTCTATATGCCAAAAAGAAAAG
>Ga0256844_10000757_pt1 | contig 12189 bp, 4 predicted proteins | sample MusselsmetaG_FD_189100 | JGI IMG/M metagenome (GOLD analysis project Ga0256844, IMG submission 189100) | Mussel associated microbial communities from hydrothermal vent at the East Pacific Rise, Pacific Ocean - Mussels | ecosystem: Host-associated > Mollusca > Shell > Unclassified ... | reverse complement strand
AAACTATGGTCAAACTACAATGACTTCAGTTGATATACCTTATAGCATCAATGGTGTTATGACGGATACAATCACATGGACAGGTAGCCTTGCTTATACTGCAGTGGATACTTTCCTTCTTGATTCTGTTATCTTTAATGGAGGAGCTATTCATTTTGAAGCTTATACTACACTTACAGGTGATACAATTCCTACAAATGATACAGCCTCAATTGATTTTGTTGCTTGTTTGAATGGAACCTATTCAATAGGTGATACTACAACAGGTAATTTCGATTTTGGTTCGTTTAATGGAGCAGTTGCTGCATTGAATGCTGCTGGTGTTTGTAGCAATGTTGTTTTCAATGTTGAAGCAGGTACTTACGAAGAGCAGGTTGTGATTGAAGAAATTGTGGGCGTTGGTCCAAATGCGACAATTACATTCCAATCAGCATCTGGAGACAGTACTGATGTTATCGTATATGATTCAACAAACTCTAGTACAGCATCCTATGTGATTCTTCTAGATGGTGCAGATTATATGATTTTTAAGAACTTGACTTTTAATGCTAATGGCGCTAATTATGCTACAGGTATCGAAATGAAAGGTGAAGCTGAGCATAATGCAATTACAAATTGTGTATTCTTATTACCACCATCGATTTCTTATAATAAAGGTGGTATTTATGCTTTTGGAAAAGTTAGCTATACAATGATTAGTAATAACCGTATTGTTAATGGTGGTAAAAGTATCGTTGTTCAGGGTAGTGGCGGAAGCAATGTTGCTTTTGGTAATACTATTACAAACAATATTTGTACTGGTTTTGGAAATCAAGGTATCGCTATTTCATATCAAGATTCTGTAATTGTAAAGAATAATGAATTGGAAAGTGGTTCTAACCTTAATTACGGTTATGGATTATATGTATCTTATTGCTTCCATAATTTTGAAATAGCTAATAATAGCGTGAAGATCCTTCAAGGTTCAACAAGTACTAAATATGGATTGTATGTTTCAAATTCTAACTATTACTCTTATGTAAATGGTGGAACTATAAGTGGTGAAGGTCTTGTTTATAACAACACTGTTGTTATAACTGCAGGTACTTCTACTAAATATGGTCTTTATGCATCTTATAATGATGATGTTAAATTCTACTATAACTCTATAATGGTTTCAGGTATATCTACAAATGCAAGAGCATTATATCAAACCAATACAACGCAACATACTAACGGAGAAACATTTATTAATAATGTTTTCATAGATAGTGTTGGTGGTTATGCTGCTTATTTCCAGCAAACAGCTACTGTGAATACCCTTGATTATAATGATTACTATACTAATGGTGGTAGTATTGGATATTGGGGTGGTGCTCAGGCAACTCTCGCAGATTTAAAGACTGCAAGTGGACAAAATGCACATTCAATAAATGTATTACCTATTTTTGCAGGAGCAACTGATCTTCACTTGATATCTTACAACCTTTCAGGATTAGCAACTCCAGTAGTTGCAGTTACAACCGATTTTGATGGAACAACTCGTTCAACGACAAATCCAACTATCGGTTTCCATGAAAAGCCGTTACTTCCTATTAATATTGGTGTAACGCAGGTGTTAAGTTTCCCAGATACTGTATTAGAAGCTGCACAGATTCCTATCGTTGCTAAAGTGAAAAACTTTGGTACAGATACAATCTATACATTTGCTGTAGAGTACAAATTAGATAATGGTACTCCAGTTACAGTAGCATATAATGATACTCTAGCTCCTGGTGCTTATGATAATGTAACAATGCCTACTTTAACAGCTCCAGCTGGTGACGCAGTATTCTGTGCTTATACAGTATTAGCAACAGATATTGATACACTTAATGATGGTTTATGTTATAACTTCTATGCAACTCCTACTAAGGATGCTGTAATGTTTTCAATAAACGCAATAGACGCTGCTTGTAATATGGCAAACGATACTATTACTGTAATGATTACAAATATTGGTATTGATTCTATTAATGCAGTAGGTCAAACTAATCCAACAAATGTACATTATCAAGTTAATGGTGGATCTGTTGTAACAGAGTTGTTCTCTTCAGTGGTAGCTCCAGATGATACTGTTTCATATACATTTACTACCTTATATGACTTTACAACAGGTAATGTTGCGGATTCAGTATTTGAAGTAGTAGCTTGGATTACTTTTGTTGGTGATTTCGTTCAAACGAATGATTCAGCCCATTTGGAAGTAACTTCATTGCATACACCAATTATACCAATTGCTGTAACTCCAGTAAATATTGCTTATGCTTCAATGGCACAGTTGTCTGCTACTTCACCTTCTAATGATTTACTATCATGGTATCGTTATGATACTTCTACAGTATCATTAGATACAGGAGCAGCTTATACAACAACTTTCTTGTATGCAACTGACTCGTTCTATGTTCGTGCAAGTGGTGCAGGTGCTGCTGCTAATGTAGGTATTGGAAATGGTGCAGTTGTAAATGTACACCTTCCTATGGAGATGTTTTATGGTTATACCTATTCTCAGAGTCTATATTTACCTGCTGATTTTAATGGTACTACAGGATTAATTTCTAAGATATCTTATTATTATAATGGTTCAGGTACGTATGCAGATAATATTGAAATCTATATGGGTACAACTACGCAATCAACATTTGTAACAACATCTGATTGGGTTGACTATGCTGACTTAACAACTGTATATTCTGGTACATTCAATACAAATGGAACAGCGGGTTGGGTTGAGATAACTCTTGACATGCCATTTTTCTATGATGGAAAAACAAACCTAGTAGTTGCATTCGATGAGAATACTCCAGGTTATCACTCAAGTTCAGATGATATGAGTTGTACAGTACAAGGTATTGGACGTAGTATTTACTACTATAATGATGGTACAAATCCTGATCCAATGAATCCTCCAACTACTGGATTCTCTTTAGGAACTAATGATAATGTACCTAATACTAAGTTTTTCATTACACCTCAAGGTTGCTCTTCTGCAAATGTTCAAGTGGATGTTATTGTAGGCGCACAGCCAGCAAATGATGTAGCTGTATTGAGTATTGATAAACCAATTACTGGTATTTATAAAACAAATCATGATACTGTTGTTGTTCAGTTAGTGAACTTTGGTTCTGCTGCTCAGTCAAACGTACCAATGAAATACTCTATTAATGGTAGTAGTGTTGTAGCTGATGTTCATGTGCCTTCTATTGCTTCTGGTGATACGGTAACATTTACCTATGCACAAGTTGCCGATTTAAGTGGAGTTGATTCCGTTTATAATTTCACAGCATACTCTGACTTAGCAAATGATGCTAATCATAGTAATGATACTATGCATAAAGCTGTTGAAAATGAGATACCATCTTATTGCATTAGTTCAGCAACGAATAATGGTAGTTCAGAAATTACAAATGTTTCTTTAGGAGCGACATTCAGTAATACATCAGCAGTTTCTCATGCTGTTTACACGGACTTTACACAAACAGTTAGTCCTATTGACTTACAAGTTGGAGTTGCTACTACTGTAGATATCGCAACTAGCTTTACACCTACAAATACTTATAATAGTGCAGGTTATTTGAAAATCTTCATTGATTATAATCGTGATGGTGATTTTGATGATGCAAATGAAGAAGCATTTGGCGGTGCATCACAATGTAGTGGTAATGTTATTGGTGCACTGAGTGTTCCTTATACAGTAATTGCTGGAAATACTGCAATGCGAATTGTTCATGCAATATATGGCTCTTCAACTTCAGTTCATCCTTGTGGTACATACTTCTATGGTGAGACTGAGGATTACGTAGTAAATATTTTACCTCGTATTCCAAATGATGCTGGTGTTAATGTGATTACAAATCCTGAAACAATAGCTTCTGCTGCTTCTACTTCGTTAATAGTAGATGTAATGAACTATGGTACTGATGTGATTACATCTGTTGATGTATCATACACTCTTAATGGAGGTGCTGTAGTAACTACTACATATAATACTGCTCCAATAGCTCCACTTGCAAAAGTGAATCTTAACTTGGGTACTATTATGTTGACTCCTGGTACAAATTTAATTTGTGCTTATACTACATTAGCTAATGATACCAACAATTTCAATGATACAATTTGTAAAACAGTTTATTTACAAGCTACTGTTAATCTTGTATATAATGATGATTTTGAAGGTGCTGATATCTGGATGCCAGATACATTAGTTAATCAGTGGGAGCGTGGTATTCCAACTGCTGTAACAATTAATTCAGCGCATAGTCCTGTAAATGTTTGGGCTGTTAAATTGGATACTATTTATGATAATAATTCTGATGATTATTTATATTCACCAAGAATTGTTACTACAGGCCTTGATAGTGCAATATTGAAGTTCTGGAATAACTATGATACTAAGTCAAGCGATGGTGGTGCTATTCAGGTATCAATCGATAATGGTCCTTGGATCACATTAGGATTAAACAATGATCCTGATGGCGTTAACTGGTACAATACTACATTTGGAGGTAATCCATGGTGGTCTAATAGTAGTAATGGTTGGATAGAGTCTTCGTATAAATTACATTTAACGAATACTACTTTTGACAATCCTGATACACTTCAGTTCCGTTTCTACTTCCATAGTAATGGTTTCACTAACGATGCTGATGGTTGGGCAATTGATGATTTCAGTGTTGAATTGGCTAAGGTTGCTAAAGATGCTGGTGTAATTGCTATCAATTCACCTGCTGCTACTGTTCCTGTTGGATCAGCGGTAACGGTTGAAGTTTCAGTTCAGAACTTCGGTACTGATACGCTTATGAGTATTCCAGTTTCTTATACTATTGGTGGTACAACGGAGACAGCAACTTTTACAGTTCCTACTCCAGGTTTACTTCCCGATTCAGTTAAGACTTATTCTTTCGTAACTGGTTTCACCGCTCCTAATATTGACTTTAGCATTTGTGCTAAGACTTCATTAGTTGGTGACCTTTATCCTCAGAATGATGAGACTTGTAAGCAAGTTCAAGTAACTATGGCTCCAATCGATGCGAAAATGATTGGTTTAGCTGTTAGTCCAATTTGGCATGATACTACTAAGGTTACATTTGATGATACAGTTACTATACAGCTTATCAATAATGGTACTACTACTTTAACAAGTATTGATCTTGAGTATAAAGTGGGTGCTGCTGTTAAAGGTACAGGAACTTGGACTGGTAGTTTGGCAAGTACGGATACATTAACTTATACTTTCACTCAAACTTACACATCTCTAATTGGTTATTATCAAGTATGTGCTAAAGCAACTGTAACAGGTGATGCTGATAATACAAATGATGAGTTCTGTAGTAATTTCTTCGGAATACTTGATGTTGGAATGGATGAGAATAATGGTGATGTATTTAGTGTTGAGCAAAATCAACCTAACCCTGCTCATGGCAAAGTGTTAGTTGACTTTAATATTCCTCAATCAGGAAAGGTTCATTTCGAACTACGTAATGCTCTAGGACAAGTAATTGTTACTGAAGAGTTGGATCGTACAGTTGGTAAGAATCAGTTCGAGATTGATGCTACAAGCTTAGCTTCGGGTGTATATTATTACACTGTTGAGTTTGACAAGCAACGTATAACTAAAAAGATGATTGTGAATAACTAATCATTCAATATAAGACTGAAGCCTCCTCGAGTAATCGAGGAGGCTTTTTTTTTGTGCGTTGCAAAATATAATGTGATAGTTGATTTAAAACAAGAAAGCCTTTCTGCATGCAGAAAGGCTTTTCTTGTTTAGTAATAATATCTAAGTTTAACTCATTTCCTCCAACTGTCGATAGGCCATATATGCCATCAGTCCCATTCCTTTGAATAAGGAATCCTCATCAATGTCGAAGGTGGCTGTATGAAGGTTTGTTACTTCTTTTCCTCGGGTTTTGGTTCCGATACGTAGAAAACTAGAAGGTACTTCTTGAGAATAGTATGCAAAGTCCTCGGCAGTCATTCGTATATCAAGTTCTTGTACTTTTCGTTTGCCTAAATATTCTTTAGCAAATTGACTAAGGTTGTCCGTTAAAATTTTATCATTTACAACATAGGGATAGCCAGACTCAATTCGTACATCGCAATCGCCACCCATACTTTGTGCAAGTTCTTTTGCAAGTTTGGTGATTCGCTGATGTGCATCTGCTCTCCATTCTTCGTTAAATGTGCGGAGAATCCCGTTAAGTTTTACTTCGTCAGGAATCACATTGGTTTGTCCTTCGGCAATAAACCGACCAAAGCTTACTACGGTGGGTAAATCAGGTTTTGCCATACGACTAACCACTTGTTGCATTGCAACCACAATATGCGATGCAATAAGCACAGGGTCGATGTTTAGATAAGGAAGAGCACCATGTCCACCTTTTCCTTTTACAGTTAGGTATATTTCATCGGTTGAAGCCATATATTTACCTGATCGAAATCCTGCTGTTCCCGAATTCATTGTGGGCTGTACATGTTGACCAATTACATGACGTACATCCGGATTTTTCAAAACCCCTTCCGCAATCATTGCTTTGGCTCCACCAGGTAGCGCTTCTTCTGATGGTTGGAAAATCAATTTGATACTTCCTTCCAAACTGTTCTTCATGTCATTTAAGATACGTGCTGCAAGAAGCAACATGGCCACATGAGCATCGTGCCCGCAAGCATGCATTACGCCATTGGTTTTCGATTTATAAGGTACATCATTTTCTTCTTGAATAGGTAAAGCATCCATATCGGCACGAAGTGCGATTACTTTGTTCTTATCCTTTCCTTCAATAAAGCCCACAATACCAGTTTTGGCAATACCTCTTTCGTAAGGAATTCCATACTCGTCTAATTTTCGAGCAATAAAGTCACCTGTTTTATGTTCCTCAAATGCCAACTCTGGATTAGCGTGAATATGTCGCCTGATGGCAACTACTTCGCTATGATATATGCGGCAATGTTGCTCTATTCGTTGTCTTAAAACTCCCATTTCTGTTGTACTTTTATTATTTGCTCCAAAGCATTTTTATTCCAATAATAATTATGAAAATAGCAAAGCCTTTTTTTATCAACCCTTGTGAATTTCCCAAGGCAAATTTAGAGCCGAAATAACTACCGATAACAAAGAAGAACGCTAAAACTAAAGCGTATTTCCAGTCGATAAATCCTTTTTCATAATAGTTGTATGCAGCCATAATTCCGATTGGAGGAATCATCATGGCCAAAGAAGTGCCTTGGGCTTCAAATTGTGTCATTCCCAAAGCGAATATTAAAGCCGGAATTACGATTACTCCTCCTCCAACACCAGCAACACCACTTAATAATCCTGCTGCCAAGCCTATAACTAATAAAATTAGAAAAGCACTAATACTCATTTTCATTTCTGTATTTGATTCATTATTAAAAATCGAGGCTAAATGATAAATAGAAAAGTGGTCTTTTTCGTGACCTACCGTTTTCTATTCCCCATGCCCAATCGGCACGTACATAATAGCCAAATAATTTACTTCGAAAACCAAAGCCATAACCCGCAACAACAGGATCGTTTTGATTGATGATAGTCACTTTAATCGGTTGTTGGTAGGTCTCTTGTCTGAACAATGCATTATTATCTGAAAATGGGTCGGGACCTGACCAAGCTGTTCCAATATCAAAGAAACCGACTACCATAAAATTTTGTAGAAACTGTGATTTTAATGGGGTAGAAGAGAAAAATTGAAATGGCGGTAAACGTAATTCCGAATTGATGGCAATAAAGCTATTTCCATTTCTAATATTTTGCCTAAACCCTCGCATATTTGTTGCTAATGTTTGATAGGTGAAATTTTGGTTTGGATCGACTTGAATATTACGATTAAACTCAGGGAATAACCAATTGTCCACACTACCCATATAATAAACTAATCGTTGTGTACCAAATGAGGTGCTGGCAGCTAAACGATTTGCCCAGATAAAAGTCTTAAACAGTTTAATGTATTTCCGGTAATCAAGACCCACAACAAATAGATTTTGGTCTAGGTCATTAATAGGTTGGTAGTATTCAGCAAAAATTTTATAGCGTGTGCCATAAAATAAATTGAGCCCAGGACTACGTGTATTGTCATATACATAGGATAAGGAAAGACCTGCGTTAAATAGCATATCATTTTGCTTTCGAAGTGCAATATTTGCTGTATAAGGATTAATAGAAGTATAGGCAGCATTATCATAACGCATAAGCAAACTGCCTCGAATACTTTTTACCACATCAAAAGGCCATGACAAACGTAATATTCCTTCATGAAGCATATGGTTTACTCCATAGTCGTATTGATTTTCAGTCATTACTTTTCTATGAAATATAATTTCTTTATCCAAGCGTTTCTTAAGATTCTTGAAGCTGGCAAAATACTCATTGTTTTTTAAGTTATACGAAAGACGAACACCTCCTGTTAGGCGATAGTCTTCAAAAAGATCCATCACGCCAAGTTTAATAAAACCCGAAAAACCAGGATTGATATAAATGGGTGATTGTGGATTGGTAAAGGGCTGATACGAATAGTTTAATGAGCTAAAATCGACCTGCGTAACAATGCTTGAAATGGAGTATTCCACATAGTAAAGCCGCGATTTATAAAGGTCGGTATTTGTTTTTGCATTTAAGTTAGTTACGTCGTCTGCATTAACATAACTCTTGTTGGAGTTTGTTGCTTTTTTGGCTTTACTATCTCCGTTGAAAGTGTAATTGTTAATATCAATATCCGAATCGTTTTTATTTTTCTCCTTTCCGATATAAATAATACGAAACTGTTTCTTTTTCTTGGGTTTTTCGTTTGACTTATTTATGGAATCTTGTTTTGCCTCTTCGGGGTGGTTTTTTAACCAAATAGCCTTTTTGCGTGCATCCTCTATTTTTTGTTTTCGGCTTTGCTCGGCAGCAATTTTCTTGCTCATATAAGATGTTGCCCTCAGCTGATAATCGTCATAATCGTCAAATTCAGGGATGTCATTTACATACATCCGGTAATGCCCATTATGATATATTATTTGGGTGAATTTGCCTGCCTGCGTGCTATAGTCTTGCTCAAGAATACCGTAGGAATAATTACTCGCGGCGTGATATTTTGTAAAATATCGAAAATGGGTTGTTGTATCAACGAAACTAATCGTGGAGTCGAAATAGCCCACATAACGATTATAAATTCCACTTTCGTCGCTTAACCAACTGAAGGTATTTGTTTTTATGGGCATGGGGTATATTTCATCAAATAGCGGTGTATTTGTTACCCTTCTTAGTTTACGATTATCTTTTTTTATTTCATAAAAATAAATGTCTCTATTTTTCAAACCTTTCAAGGTATCAATAATCACATTCTTATTGGTTTTCTTGTCGAAACGAATATGCTCGCTATCACGATTTGAACTGAAAATTATTGCTGATGAGTTGTTTACAAATCGGGGGTGTTCGTCATCATAAATATCGAAGGTGATTCTTTTGAATGTGTTTGAGCCAATAAAGTATAGGTAAATATCGCTTTGACCATCTTTTACAGCCGACATTACCATCATGTTTCCTCGATCGTTATACGAAAAGTCTAATATCTTTTCGAATTGCAATAGATAACGTTTTTGGGGCCTTCCTTTATCTAAATTATAAGTAATCATCTCCGTTTTTCCTTTTCGGTCGTGAATTACGGTAAGGAAATGATCGATAGGCGACCATGCCACAAGAGGGTAGGAGTAGTCGGTTTTTTCATCCAGTTTATAACCAAACTTCATAATGGTTTTTCGACGGTTTTTCTCCAAGTCTAAAACTCGAACTTTCACTTTCCCTATTTCGTTACGCACATAGGCAACATAACGCCCGTCAGGACTTAGGGCAGGTCGTTCATATACTCGCTTATTTTTATTTTTCTTCTTTTTTAAGATTGAAACTTCAGGCAGAAAAATCTCTTCGCCTAAGTCCGTTGTGTATTTTCTATTGTACCACTCATACCAATCTGCGATTAACATTTTATAGGTCATCCCAAGCACGTAAAGGTAACCACTCTCTATGCTTCGGTTCACTTTTGCCATATACAAAACTTCACTTACAGCACGTTTTCCGTATCGGTCTTCAATATATTTCCAAATAGAATGGCCAACATATACTTGCTGCTCAGCATCCAAACGAGCAAATTTCTTATAACGACCCGATTGAATACCATCACGAACAATATTGTCTATTTTTGTATCCCAATCGTTTGATAAATAAGATACCAAACCATTTGTGTACCATTTAGGAAAGGATAAAAGAATGGAGTTTTTAACAGTAGCGCCTGTGCTTCCTCCATACAAAAGACTATTAAGCATCAACTGACTAATTCCTTTTCGTAGTTGTTGTTCAAAATCGGTATGATTGCCATTGAAATAAACAAAAATTTTATTGTTGATTACATGAGTAACTCCACCAGTGTTAAATTGTACATCAGTTATTAATCCGATGTTCGACTCTTTCAAATCGGCCAAGCTATTGAAGATGATAAATCGAATTTTTTGTTGAGGAACATAATCAAGCTTTTTTGCAATATGGTTAATCTCATCAGCAATTAAACTTGAAGAGTATATTGCCAAAGGAAGTCCTCCTTGATAAAAGTAGGTGTCAAATTTTTTATATCTGAAATAGCTCCATTTTCTGTCATCTTGGTATTGGATGCGATTTTTGCCAAACTCTTGCTGAAGACCACTGTAAAACTGCGCGTACGAACTCAAAGACAGGCTGATAAGTCCAATAAATAATATCAGGTGCTTAAGGTATTTTAACTCTTTGAGTAAGGCTTTTATCATATACAATTAAAGACGCTATTATTAATAGTTTTATTGTGTTAAGATATAGTAATAACCCACAAAGTTACATTTATTTTTGGATAAAATTTAAGTGATTTTTTTGAACGTACTTTTGTTTTTGAAATTTAGCTTAGCGCCTCTTTATAAAAATCATGGAAACGCAATCCCACTTCATCGTATGAGTAATTTTCTTCCACATAGTTACGCATGCTTTCAGAATGGTATTCATGAAAATGATCGAGCATATAATCCATTGCTTGAGATAGGGCATTTTCATCTTTTGGGGGGATTAATTTTCCAAACTCAAGGGGTAATACCTCAGGAACACCTCCTACATTTGTTGCAATTACGGGGATACCCATACTTAGGTTTTCAGGAATTACGATGGCAAAGGTTTCGTAATTGCTAAATAGCACCGAAAATTGACAGCGACTCATTTCGTCAACGAGCTTTTTACCTTCTAAAACATCGGTAAAACGAATACTTGTGCCTAAGGCTAATTCTTTGGCATATTGTTTTGTCTGTTCCCAATCAGGACCATTTCCAATCATGATTAACTCAAAAACACGACCTTGTTCTTTTAGCCTTTTTACTGCGCGAAGTATGCCACTCATATTTTTCGATTGTTCTTCGAAGCAAGAAATGTGTGAGATTCGAATAATATGTTCAGCATTTTCTTTCTTTTCCAGCTGAAACATACTAGTGTCAATTACATTGGGAATTATTTCCCATCGGTTTTTAGAAAGTCCAGTATCATTCATTCCCTTTTTCAAGGCCGTTGAAACAGTACTAATTCCTTTGGATGCTTTAAGTACTTTTTCTGTTAGTTTTTTACGCAAACTTCCTTTGTAGGCATTGTTGTGCGGTAAATAGCGTGACCAGTGTTCTGTGATAATAAAAGGAATTTTGTAACGAATTTTAAAAAACAAAGCCATTACACCTGCTCGTGTAAGTATGTGAACATGATTGATTTGAGGTTTGTTTCCAGTTTGCTCTAAGATTCGCCAACCTGCAATATGTGCCGAAATATAGCGGTATCCATTTACCAAAGTGTTTAATAAGCCAAAGCCTGATTTATGCTTTTTTATATAGATAATAATTTCAGTAAATCCTTGAGTTGAATTGGTTTCAACCTCATAAACGACCTTTGCATTTTCATCGGAAATAACTGCTAAAACGCTGAGATTTACAAATTTGCTAACTGACTTTGCATGCCGTTGCACAAAAAGACCAATCATGGAATCTGTGCGATTGGGATACCATGCAGGTAAAAATAAGACGTTTAACTTTTGCTCTGATTTCATGAAGGGCAAATTTACGTTAAAACACTTGAATAAAAAACAGTGATTTACAGACTTAGCTAATCTGAAAGTTTTA
>Ga0256844_10000756_pt1 | contig 12196 bp, 12 predicted proteins | sample MusselsmetaG_FD_189100 | JGI IMG/M metagenome (GOLD analysis project Ga0256844, IMG submission 189100) | Mussel associated microbial communities from hydrothermal vent at the East Pacific Rise, Pacific Ocean - Mussels | ecosystem: Host-associated > Mollusca > Shell > Unclassified ... | reverse complement strand
TCCTTGAAAAAGAAGCATCTCAGAACTCTTGGGAAGCTAAGGCTAAAGATATTGCAGGGATGTTACACAGTGCATCATAAAATAAATTTTCTTAGTACCTCCATAGATAACCTAACTATGGAAGAGACTCTCTCTTTTATCCAAAGTGCCATAGAAAATAATCAACAAATTATTCGTGAAGATCTTAACGCTGCAAAAGTAGTTTGGATGCAAAAAAATTCTGCTTATGCACAAATGATACACACTGCCGATATTATCAATGCTGATGGTATGTCAGTGGTGAAAGCTATTCATTTTTTACAAAAAAAGAAAATCTGTAGAATTACCGGTATAGACCTTATGGAAAATCTCATAGCACTCGCCCATCAACATCATTATCGTATCTTTTTTCTTGGTGCAAAAGAAGAAGTTGTAAAAAAAACTGTTTCTCATTATACATCATGTTATTCCAAGGAGATTATTGCAGGGTACCATAATGGATACTATAAAAATGAAGAAGATATCCTCAAAAAAATCAATCAAAGTCAGGCTGATATTTTATTCATAGGTATGAATTCCCCAAAAAAAGAATATTTTATCTCTGCCAATAAAACAATGCTAAAACCAAATCTTATTATGGGTGTGGGTGGTAGTTTTGATGTTATTTCTGGAACTATACAAAGAGCCCCTATATGGATGCAAAATGCTGGACTAGAATGGTTTTATAGACTTATTCAAGAACCTAAACGAATGTGGAAAAGATATCTTTATACCAACATGTTATTTATATGGCTCATAGTAAAAGAAAAACTTTCACAAATTTAATAAATCAAAAGAAACACACTAAGTCATCTTGCTTAATTGAAACCTGCTATAATAATGTAAAAAGAACTTATGAACGAACTATACTCAATCCTTATATTAATCCTTATAGATATACTAGTGGTCACATTGTCCATTACCCTTGGTTATTATAATAGAGTATGGATAGATGCTTCCTTTCATAATACATTTGACCATGCACTCTCTATTTACCTACATCTTTATATACTTTATATTATACCCCTAGCTATGTTTTTGTATGAAAATATCTATACAAAAAGGTATGACTTCTGGAATGAAACCAGACAAATTTTAAAATCACTGGTTATCTCTTTTATTTTGGTTTTAGCATTTTTAGCCATGACACAAGAGATCTATGGATACTCAAGAGCTGTAATTATTTTAACCTTTATCTTTATGGCTATATTAATTCCACTCTCTAAATATGTCACAAAACATACACTCTATAACATAGGTTTATGGCGAAAAAAGGCCTCAGTACATAGTAAAGATGTATACTTCAAAGATGAGATTTTTGGGAACCCCTATCTAGGCTATATAGAAGCTAGCCAAAAAGAATCAAAAACTATTTTTATAGACTCATACAAAGAAGATATAAATATGCTAAAAAATCTCATCAATAAAGAGATGAAAGATAACCATGAAGTTATTTTTATCCCTCTTATTAATGAGTATGATTTGACACGTTCCTTTATTTATAATCTTTCAAGCAGAAGAAGAAATCTTATTGTCTTTAACAATAGACTCAAAAGTACCTATAAGTTATGGTTAAAAAGATTTTCAGATATTAGTATTTTTATAATACTTTTACCTCTATTTATCCCTCTTTTTGCTTTTATTGCATTGGCACTTCGTAAATCTGATTCACACAGTTCTATTTTATTTAAACAACAACGTCTTGGACAACATGGGAATATTTTTACCTGTTATAAGTTTAGAACCATGCATGAAAGTAGTGATGCTATTCTAAAGACATACCTTGAAGAGCATCCTGATGAGCATGACTATTATAATACTTACCATAAATATAAAAATGACCCTCGCATTACTAAAATAGGGAATTTTCTTCGAAAAACATCTTTAGATGAACTGCCTCAAATTTTTAATATTCTTAAAAGTGAAATGAGTTTTATAGGACCTCGTCCGTATATGCTAGAAGAAAAAGACAAACTAGGAAATGAGATAGAATCCATACTTATAGTCAGACCAGGTATCACAGGACTTTGGCAAGTAAGTGGTAGAAATACATTAAATTTTCAGTCTCGTGTCGCTATGGACAGTTGGTACATTAAGAACTGGAATTTATGGATTGATTTTGTTATTTTACTTAAAACTATTAAAACGGTACTACAACGTGATGGTGCAAGCTAAATAAACCAACTACGTTTTAGGATTATCTACTAGCTTCACATATAAAATAGAACTAAAAAACACAAATAACATTAATGGCTTAAAAGCATAAAAATACCAGTAAACAAACATAATTGACATAAAAAATACTGGAAATGCTATACGTATGACACGTAAATTATCTTTTATTTTTAGACCGTAATACAATTGATATCCAAAAGGTAACAAAAAGATAAATAACCCAAGTATCCCAAACTGAACTGCCATTAACATGTACATATTATGAGGATTTTGTACTGCAGTGATATATTTACTTACTGCATTAATTTTTTTATATTCATCTATATAATCACCTGTACCTATACCTATAATAGGGTTCTCTTTAAAAATTGTATAATAATTAATATTTAAACCAAACCTTGTTCCCAAAGAAGTATCTTGTACCCCTGGTTGAAAGGAATTAATAGCATGAATACCTTGATTTACTCTGGTTTTAAATAAGGGAAGATATTGATAAGATAAATAAAAAACTGTTGAAGAAAAAAATAAAAATATTCCAATACCACGAAATATTCTTCCTTTAAAATAGCTTACTACTAAGACAAACAAAAGAATAAAAAAGCCAACCTGCCCTGCTCTTCCACCAGAGAAAAAGAGATTAAGTAACATTGTCGAGGCAAAGACTCCTCCAATGACTTTTTTAAAAAAAGGTTCTTCTTTTTTAAACAGTAACATATACAACAACAAAAATAGTGCCATGGCAGTATAAACAGTATAATCAAAGTGTTTCATAAGAGGTGCTGGCATTATATTTGTAGCATGCATAAAGGGAGGGATCACATCAAACCATATTAGATAGGTTAATATTTCAGAGATCATCATTCCAGATATAAATGCTTGAAAGTAGTAAAAGATATGTTCTTTTTTTACATACATCATTAAAAAAGGAATAAAAAGTAGCTTTTTCATCCTTCGTAGGGTATCGTAAGCCATAGATAAGTTATCACTCCATACTAGACCTACAAGATGCATCACAAAGACGCCTACTATCAAATAGACAAATATATTTCCTTTTATTGTGATAAATCTTTCTTTATACTTGTTTTCAATCAAAAATAGAACTATCATTAAAATAACAATGGTATTCACAGCTCCTGTAGAAAGTGCCAAGGAAAAACCTAAAGCCATTATCAAATAAGAATTAATCGTACCTGTATTATTTCTCACATTTTCAAGTATACTCATATAGTTCTCTTTTCGTATAGTTTTGCCTCTTTTAAAAATGCATAATAACTGTTATTTGTTGCTGCTATAAAACCACGTATGCCATTTAAAAAACCTCTTTTAAGTATAAAGGATTTAAAAAAAGCAAAAGGGAATATCGTGATAAGTTTTACAACGGAAGCTTGTTTTCCTTTTTTCTGTTTTTCTTCTGCTCTTAATGATGAATAATTATTTATTTTCTTCACTTGGGTTTCAATATTTACAATACCATAGTCTAAAATAAAAGCATCTGCTTTTTTTATAGTCCCATCGAGAACTATAGATTCATGTACCAACTTTTTAGGATAATGCCCTTTGGATTTTTTAAATAAACGAATACGTCTGTTAAATTTAGAAAGAGGATGGTTAAATACACCTAAAAAATGACTACTTATCTTAATATCAAGCCCATCTACACTATTTTCTTTCATTGTCTCTTTTATCTCATTTTTTAGTTCAGGCGTTACTTGTTCATCCGCATCAAGGTTTAGTACCCATTCATTGGTACATAAATTTTTGGCATACTCTTTTTGTGCTGCAAACCCTAACCATTTTTGATGGTAAATTTTGTCGGTATATTCTTTAGCAATTTCTAGAGTCTCATCCTTGCTACCACTATCAACAATAATCACCTCATCAAACTCTTTAACACTCTCTAGTACACGTCTGATATGCTGTGCTTCATCTTGGCAAATAATAAAAACTGATGCTAAAATTTTACTCAAAATTTATTCCTTATTCGTGTAACCTTTAGATAAAAATCTAAAAAACTTTCTGTGCCTAAAATACCCACCCTCTTAATCATAAAAGGATTTCCTTTTTCAAAAAAACCTCTCTTCACAATCGTAGCGTTATCATACCCTAACTCTTTTACTATTTTAACAGTCTTCTCATTATATTTCCCGTAAGGATAAGCAAAGGCTCTACATTTAGTACCAATAAGAGATTCCACCTCTTCTTTAGACTCTTTAATCTCTTTTTGGGCTTCTTCTAAAGAAAGAGTCACTAAGTTCTTATGATTTAGCGTATGTGACCCAAACTCTATAAGTCCACTATTTTGCATACTGATAATTTGTTCATGTGTCAATAATCTATCAAATGTTCCCTCTTCAAACTTTTCCCAACTATTATGGCTATACCCTGGTACCAGATAAATAGTAGCTTTAAATCCATATTTTTTTAAAATAGGCAAAGCATGGGTAAAGTTATCTTCATAGCCATCATCAAAGGTAATACAAAAAGATTTTGCTGGTAATGATTTAGCATCAACCATCTCAGAAATAGTATAAGCGTGCCATCCATGTTTAGAAAACCAAGCCATCTGTTTTTCAAAATCCTTTGGTTTGACACGCCACTTATTTCGTTTTTTATTTTGAGGCATATGCTCTTTTATCATGTGGTACATAAGTACTCTTGGCTGGTCATCAGAAATGGGTACCCGCCACCAATGATACCTAAGCGAAATGATTATAAAAAGAACAAATAGAGTATAAAAAATTATCATTTTTTTAATACCTCTTCATAATAGTTTTTATATTCTAACGCTATATTTTCAAGTAAAAAGTGATCTTTCATTGCTTTTGTATTTTCTTGAAAAATCTCTTTATATTTTTTTTCATGATTATAAACATCTGCTATTTTATCTGCTATTTTAAAATCATCAATAAGCAGTCGAGTATTAAGCACTTCCTCTGAAATACCTACTTTTCTTGAGATAAGTATTTTAGCATACATGAGTGATTCCACGATAATCATACTAAACCCTTCACTTAGAGAACTAATCACCACTACATTAGCCTCTGCTATGACTTGAGGTGTATCAGCTCTAAAACCTAGTAGAGAAACTTTATTTTGTACATCTAATGCATCTATTAATTTTTCGAGATTGTCCCTCTCTTTTCCCTCTCCAATAATTTGAAGATGAAATTCAAAGTTAAGCTTTGCACATTCTTTGATAAGAATATCAAAACCTTTTATTTTATCTAATCTTCCTATCGCGACTATCGTAAATATGGTATTTTCTTTAGGGGTATCTATCTTTTCAAGCTTTATACCATTATGAATTATCTTCACATTTGTATGTTTGATACTCTCTTTGACTCTGCGTGATACCGCAATCACATTTGAAAGACGATTAAAAATTTTACCTTTTCTTGCATTATGTTTAGTCCCAACAAAAGCACAAGGCAAGAAACTTTTTATTGTATAAACAATACGGCTTGCCTTTGCACTGTGTGTATTAATGATATCTGGTTGTATGGTATGGATTAGCTGTAATAATTTTTTTATTTCAAAAAGGTTATAACGCTTAAACTCATTTAATGTATGACATTTTACCTTAGGTGAAAGATTATATAAATTTTCACGTATATCAAAAGTAATCAAATGCACTTCATGTTCTCTACTAAGTTCATTGCAAAGATCAAGAACAACCTTTTCTGCTCCACCAAAAAGACTAGATGCAATAAAGTGACAAATTTTCACTATGCTAATCCTCTATAGACTTTTAACGTTTTTTTAACCATTTGTTCTAATGAAAAATACTTAGAAATATAAGCATATCCATCAAACTTTAACTTGTTGCTTTTTTCAATAGCATCTACTAATCCTATACTATCTTCTACTGAATAAAAATATCCATTTTTACCTGCTTTAATAATATCCAAAACACCACCATGTTCTGTGGCTATCACAGGGGTATCCATAGCCAATGCTTCCGCAACACTCCGTCCAAAACTTTCTGGTTTTTTAGAACTACTTACAACTACGTCACTCAATGCATAGATTTCAGCTACTTTGTCTTGTGACCCCGTAAAAATGATGTTATTTTCTAGGTGTAATTTTTGTACTAAATTCTTTAAGGATTCAAAGTAATCTTTTTTATCTTCTCTTACCCCACCCACAATGAGTCCAATACTATTGGTACGCTTCTTTTGTAATACAGCCATAGCAGAAATAAATGTTTCTAAATCTTTTAATTGCGTAATACGCCCTACTGATGTCACTATAAATTTATCGTTAAGTGTATACTTTTTTTTAAAATCTTCTATCCATACTACGTCCATATTTTCCGGATTAAACTTTACAAGGTCAATACCTCTAGGTATCACAGTGATTTTTTCTTCAAACGTTTGATAATGTTTTTGAATATAACTTTTAATAGCAGCACTTACACAAATAACCCTATTCCCTTTTGTCATGATTTTACTATAAAAACTGATAGAGTTAAAACCATGCACCGTTGTTACAAAAGGGAAATTTAATTTTTTATTTGCCAAATATGTAAGCCATGCAGGTACCCGACTTCTTGCATGTACGATATCTGGATTTAACGATTTAAGCACTTTTTTCAACTGCCATATTCTCTGTGGTGCCGTCAATGGATTTTTAGAACAAACATCAAAAAGGATATGTTTTCCTCCATCTTTTTCAATTTGCTCAACCAACTTCCCCCCTGCACTAATCACAATACTCTCGTGCCCTAATTTAACCAGTTCACGACTAAGTTCCATGGTACCACGTTCTACGCCACCTTCATTGAGTTCGGGTAAGAGTTGTACTATTTTCATATTTTCATCTGCTTACTATACTGTGTAAAATCAATTTTTTTACTTTTATTTTTTATTGTACCATCAAAAATATGCAAGTAGCCCTCTTTAGCCAATGTATCTATAAAGCTTACAAATTTATTCTTCTGCGTACTTTTTAAGGGAAGCACAATTACATTTGCCTCACCATAAGAAATAGCTTCAGAGATCATAGATGTACTATCACCTGTGATACACACCGTTTCACATTGTTCTAAAAAATCAGCAATAGGATTTATAGCATTTTTAGAAAAGATGACTTCATAATCAAAATGATATGATTCTACCAATTTTTCTACCGCATCAGAGGTACGGGGTGATGTGGTGATAGCAAATTCATATCCTTCATAATATGTTTTTATGAAATCTAATTGCTTTTTTAACTCTTCTACTGACAGATGAAATACTTTATTGTCACCCCCAATGATGATACCTATAGATTTTTTACTGGCAGTATAGATACCCATTGGCTCAACATAAGCAAAATTTGCTGGAATTTCTATAATATTTTTTTGTCTTGGTGGAGTATCATGATTTTGTGCAAACATAGTATCAAAATCTAAACGATACCCTTTAGGCAACATCATCGTAATTGACTTGGCTTGCATTTTTTTAGCCAACACTTTTGTGGGATAATACGTTGTAGAACCAGTGCCTATCACTAGTGGATAGACTTTAGAAACCTCTACTCTAAATAAAACACTTGTATACATACCTGTTCTATCAAAAACATAAGAGAGAACCTTAGAAAGTAATTTGCATACTTTATTTTTAAAGGTAACTTCCACTATGTCATACGGCAGTCTTAAATATTTTGCAAGTGCAATGGATTGATTGACATGCCCCATACGTCCATCACTTAAAATTAATATAGCATTCATATACGCCACCTATTGTGCATCCAAAACCATTGTGCAGGATATTGTCTGATTATCTCTTCTATTTCCATTGTATATTTTGCTGTCATTAATTCTAATTTTTTATCTTTATCTTCCACTTCATCAGCTATATACTCTACAGAATCATGGATAACCAATTCATACTTTCCATCACTTTGTCTTACAATAAAAATAGGCACAATCACAGGATTAAATTTTAATTTAAGCATTGCCACAGACAGTGTTGTTTCTGCTAGAGTGTCAAAAAATTTTACTTTTGCACTGTTTATATGCCCTGATTTTTGATCGATAAGTAAGCCAACTGTATTTCCTCGTTTTAATACTTTTGCCATAGAAAGCATGGCATTGTCTTTATTGGTTGCATGATTGCCATACTTATTTCTAAAGGGCTGTGTAATATTTTGTTCTATCAGTTTATTGTTTCCTTCTCTTCCTATGGCAAGCATAGGTAAGCCATGTTTGGCTAAAAAGTGTGCAGCCAATTCCCAGTTAGAAAAATGCGCAGTCATGACGATAATACCCTGAGGAGAAGACTCCGAAAGCTCTTTTAGTTTTTCTATTGCTTCTTCTTTATTACGTACTGCATCATCGATATCAAAACGGTTCACAAACATCAATAATATTTCAGAAATTGTTTTAGAAAGTTCTGTATATACTTCTTTTGAAAGCTGTGTAATTTCTTCATTTGATTTTTCAGGATAGGCATTAGAAAGATTTTTAATCGTAAGTATTTGTCTTTTTTTATCTAGATGATATACCAGTAAAGTCAGTGATTTTATAGATGCATAGATAAAAGATTTAGGACTCACTTTCGCTAGCCATAAAAATAATTTTACAAGAGCATATTCTATCTTTTCTTTCATCTTTACCCCATATATAGTAGAACCTTATTTTACCCAAATAGCCTAAAGACTGCGCAAAAACATTTATACCTTTCAAACTAATTAGCTATAATCATGAGTAATATAACCCTCAACAAGGAAGAATAACGTGATTGGAATCGTCGATTACAATATGGGTAACCTAGCCTCTGTCATCAATGCTTTTGCCAAAATAGGTGTAGAAGCAACGCTAGAGAGTGACCCTTCTAAACTCATGAAGTATGACAAACTCATCTTACCAGGGGTTGGTGCCTTTGGTGATGCTATGGAACATTTAGCAAGCAACGGTATGGATAAAGCTGTTAAGGATTATGCAGCGTCAGGAAAACCTTTACTAGGTATATGTTTAGGTATGCAACTTCTTTTTGACAGTAGCGAAGAGTTTGGCTCTACCAAAGGGCTAGGACTCATCCCTGGTAAAGTAGTAGCCTTTGATGAGAGTAAGTTTGACCACCCTCTGAAAGTCCCACATATGGGTTGGAATGAAATGTTTGCACAAACAGACTCCAAACTTTTTGAAGGCTTAGAGAAAGAATTTTATCTTTACTTTGTCCATTCATACCACACTGTATGTGATGACAAGTACGCCATAGGAAAAACACACTACGGCTACGAGTTTGTATCTGCTGTACAAAATGACAACATTTATGGCATACAGCCCCACCCAGAAAAGAGCCATGAGAATGGTTTGAAGATTATAGAAAATTTCGCAAAATTATAAAATAAAATACACGTAGGTTCGATACAATCGAACACATTAAAAGGAGACACCATGAACGAACATTTCATAAAAAACATAGAAATCAAAAACTTTAAATGCTTTGAGGATTTTAAAGCAGAAGGTTTTGGTCATGTCAATCTTATTGGTGGGAAAAATAATGTGGGGAAGACGGCTTTTATGGAGGCACTTGAACTTATTATTAATTCTAATGATAGTTACAGTCTCTCTCATTCTTTACGTACTCTTCTGAAAAGACGCCAATCAACTAATAGAAATGATAGGTACTTTGAATTAGATTTCATTTATAAAAATGCTAATGCAATGGAATTAAATACATCAAATAAAAATATTTTAGTTGAATATTTTGAAGACTTTCCAGAATACGTAAATGATATTTCAGAAGATAATAACTTATTTATTGCACATGAACCATCACTAAAATTAAAATTAAATGATGATGAAAAAATATTTTCTGTTGACAGAATGCTAAATAGACCAATTATGTCACGACGTCCTTTTGAATCAAATAATGAGACAAAAATAAACTTTATATCATCTTCTACAACAAATGAACAAGATATTGCTATTCTTTATGGAAAATTAATCGATATAAATAAAGAAGATTTCTTAAATGAGTCATTACAACTATTTGACTCAAATATAATTGCACTTAAACAAAAAGCGACTGATAGAAATATCATTTTAAAATTATCCTTAAAAAATAGAGAACTACCCGTACTATTATCCTCATTGGGAGAAGGAGTAAATAGATATATTGCAATACTTTCTGCAATTTGGGCTAGTCAAGATGGTTTTCTATTTATCGATGAAATTGAAAATGGATTACATTATTCAAACTATTCTAAACTATGGAAAATTATTCTTCATGCATCTAAACAAGCTAAGTGTCAAATATTTATAAGTACGCATTCCAAAGAGTGTATTGAATCGTTTAATAGAGTTCAGAAAGAACTAAAAGATAAAGATACATATTATTTCGAAATGTACAAAAATATTAGAAAAGACAATATTACTATGCGTAAAATAAATGAAGAGCAATTAGAGTATGAACTAAAACAAGGCAAAGGTTTTAGAGGTGAGTAAAGTTTTAATTGTTGAAAGCCATAACGATAAGTTTTTCATAGAAGCATTAGTTAAACATATGAATAGTTCAGATATTACTATAGAAACCCCTATATGTACGATTGATGATTATACATGTTTAACGAGTCTTTCTCAATTAGAAAATAGACTCGTAGCACTTAAAGCAGAAGTAGAGAAAATAGCGAGTATTGAGAAAATAGGTATCATCGTTGATGCTGATAAAGTCGGGGTTCAAAGCAGAACTGATGAAGTACAAATTATAGTAGATAAATTATTTACTGATTTAGATGTAGAAATTAATATTTATATTATGAATGTAGATGGTCAAGGAGAACTTGAAACTGTTTTAAAGCAAATAGCTTCAAGTGATACAACTATAGCAGATTGTTTAGGGAAATGGCAAACATGTTTGCCAACTGATAAAAAACTAAGTCAAAAAGAATTTGATAAAGTTTGGGTACAGATGTATCAACGCTATGATTGCTGTACGAAAAAAGAAGCCAAACAAGCAGGAAAAAAATGTAACAACGAAATGTCATTTTCAAAAAATATCTATAACTTAGATAATCCCATACTAGATGAACTAAAAACATTTCTACAAGAACTAGGAGCAAATTAAATGACCATACTACCAGCAATCGACCTCAAAGACGGAAAAGCTGTAAGACTTAGTAAAGGTCTTATGGATTCAGCAAAAATATACTCAAATGAACCATGGCAAGTGGCTAAGAAGTTTGAAGAACTTGGAAGCGAATGGGTACACCTTGTAGACCTTAATGGTGCTTTTGCAGGAAAACCTGAGAATTTAGAGCAAATCAAAAAAATACGTAAAAACTGTAACCTCAAACTAGAACTTGGTGGTGGTATTCGTGATGAGGAGACTATCAATATGTACTTAGAACTGGGGATTGATAGACTCATCTTAGGTTCTATCGCCGTGAAAGATGCACAGTTTGTTAAAGACATGGCAGCGAAGTATCCTATAGTTGTGGGTATAGATGCCATAAATGGCATGGTGGCAGTTGAGGGTTGGGCAGAGACTTCTGACATGAAAGCTACAGACCTTGCAAAAGAATTTGCAGCTTGTGGTGTGCAAGCCATTATCTGTACAGATGTAGGACGTGATGGTATGATGACGGGTGTCAACATAGACTTTACCAAAGAGATTCAAGAAGCCTCAGGACTAGAGACTATTGCCTCTGGTGGACTCAAAGACATGACAGACATTAATGGACTCATAGAAGCTGGGATTGATGGGACTATCGTGGGTAAGGCTTTTTATGAAGGTACTTTAGATTTAGAAGAAGCCTTTAAGGTAGCTAATGCAAGATAAGTATTTTGAACTAACCATCACACTCAATGATGACTTCGTAGAGTTCATCGCAGATTTTGTAGCAAACATCGCAGGAAATGGCGTAGAAATTGGACTTGGTCAAATCATCGTACGAAGTGAATCTGATTTAACTTTCGTTAAAGATGCTCTTGTATCTTTAGAGGGTACATTAAATGGTGATATCAAAATGGACTATCTCTTAGAAGAGAAAGAAAATAAAGACTGGATAAAAAACT
>Ga0256844_10000755_pt1 | contig 12203 bp, 13 predicted proteins | sample MusselsmetaG_FD_189100 | JGI IMG/M metagenome (GOLD analysis project Ga0256844, IMG submission 189100) | Mussel associated microbial communities from hydrothermal vent at the East Pacific Rise, Pacific Ocean - Mussels | ecosystem: Host-associated > Mollusca > Shell > Unclassified ... | reverse complement strand
CTCACGTGCTGCGGGGCACAATGGCGTGCATGGAACCAGAAAGTAGCTATGTCACTCGCTACCCTAGGACTCTCTCTTTCACTCCTCAGAGCCACCAAGGAGAAGGGCTATAGCACAGCCACTGCCATCCAAAAAGAGCTCATCCCCGCCATCCTCACAGGACGTGACATCCTCGCAGGGGCACAGACAGGCAGTGGCAAGACTGCAGGCTATGCCCTGCCGATCCTCCAAGAGCTCGCAGGAGAGTATCAAGAAGACAAACACTACCCCAAAGCCCTCATCCTCGTACCTACCAGAGAGCTAGCCAGGCAGATCTATGCCAGCTTCAAAGAGTACGGTAAGTACTTGCCACTCAAAGCCACGGTACTTTATGGTGGAGCCAACCTCACAGCACAAGCCAATAGATTGAGCAGTGGCATGGATATCATCATCGCTACCAGTGGAAGACTACTAGAACATGTGGCTCGAAAGAACCTCTCGTTGGAGTCTGTACACTATCTCGTGCTGGACGAAGCAGACACCACGCTGGATATGGGATTTATCCATGAGATCAGTCAGATATTTACCCATCTACCAAAGAGACGACAAAACATCCTCCTCTCAGCTACCCTCACCCCTGCTCTCAAACGGCTAGCAGAGGAGATTCTCACCAAGCCCAAACTGATCGAAACCGACCGTATGGGCAGCACCGCTACCTCCGTACAGCAAGTAGTTTACCCCGTCACTGTCGAGAAAAAGGAAGAACTCCTCTCCTATCTTATAGGCTCCAATAACTATAGCCAAGTGATGGTATTTGTCCGCAAAAAGGAGCTTGCAGACCAACTCTCCCTCCTACTCAATGACAGCGGGCTCAAAACCCAAGCGATCCACGGAGACAAAAGTGCAGGTGCCAGAAGCAGAGCATTGGCACAGTTCAAGGAAGGCAGCATCCGTGTACTCGTCGCCACAGACATCGCAGCCAGAGGATTGGACATCCCCTCGATGCAAGTCGTAGTCAACTATGATATCCCCCATGTACTAGGCGACTACATCCACCGTATCGGTCGCACAGGCAGAGCAGGCAGAGAGGGACTAGCCATCACACTCAACACCCCAGAAGAGTCCATCGCTCTAGGAGATCTAGAACGCCTTTTGGGCAAAGCGATCCCCAAAGAGATCCTCCCAGAATACGCTCCACCCAAGCAGACCAATACACAAAAAAAGTCCAAAGCAAAAGCTGAGATCAAAAAAACAGCGGGTGCTTTCGGACGTAAAAAGAGCAGAACACCCCGTGCGAGCAAAAAGAGAAAAACGACGAAAAGAGATGGGTGGAAACGCTAAGAGAATGCTGAAGATTTGATACCCGTCCCCATGTAAAAGAACTGTGCTCACACAAAAAACTACTCAGGTCTATAGGGACTAGAGAAAGGTACTTTGATACCTCTCCTCATCAAAACCCACCAAGACTTCACCCTCTCCAAACTCGATCACAGGTCTTTTGAGTAGGTAGTTCTCTTTTGCCATCCAGGTGATCTTGCCCTCGGTATCCAGATTGAGTGCTTTAAGTTTCAAGTCTCTGTATTTTTTGCCACGGTTGTTAAAGAGAAGATCGATATCTACTTTTTCAAGCCATGTTTTAATCTGCTCTTCATCTACAGACTCTTTTTTATAATCCACAAAATCAAAATCAATCTCATGTGCTCTCATAAACTTTAATGCTTTGCCTACAGTCGAGCAGGTCTTAATGCCATAGATTGTCATTGTACTCCTTATACAAACGTCGGTATCAATGCTCTGATACCTTTGATAAACATCTCTACTGCCATCATCAGCAATAGCATACCCATGAGGCGTTCCATAGCGATCAATCCTCTGCGTTTAAGTATCTTATATAGCTTGGGTGCTGAGAGTAGGATCAAAGAGGCGACAAACCAGGCCAACAGCATCGCAAGGAAAATATCACTTGTCTTGTCAGGATGTGTTTTTGCCAGTAGCATCAGTGTCGCGATGGAGGCAGGACCAGAAACCATAGGGATGGCAATAGGCACAACCAGTGGATCCTCATCACTGCTGGTTGTAAAAAGATTTTGACCGTTAGGGTTGGGGAAGATCATCTTAAGTCCAATGACAAAAAAGATAATCCCTCCAGCGATCGTGATCGCCTGAGGCTCCAACCCGAAAATACTCAAAAAACCTTCTCCAAAAAAGAGAAAGATCACCAATATCAGCAGCCCTATAAGCATCTCACGGATAATGATCTTTCTATGCCTGCTCTGGTCTACATTTTTAAGGATACTCAGCAGTAGCGGTACATTCCCGAAAGGATCGAGAATAAATAGCAACAGTATCGCTGTAGATAGTATAGAAAAACTGCCCTCCATGGTTATGCCTCCTTCTCTTTGCTCTGTTTCTCTTTTCCCTCTTTCTCTATAAGATCGAGTCTCTCACCATTGTCATTGAACTTTCTCTGAAAATTCCCACGTATGATCAAAAAGGTCATAAAGGAAAATACCACAATCGCGATCATATAAAAGATATCTCCGATACTCATTTTGCCTCCTTGTTGAGAATGGTAATCTTCTCAAACCCATCATAGTTTTGTCTGAGTGCTTCATAGGCCACGATCCCTACACTGAGCCCCAGATTCAGGCTTCGACCACCCTCACCCATCGGGATCGTAATGCACTGCTCAGGGTGTGCCAACAGCACTTTCTCATCAATCCCTTTGGTTTCGGACCCAAAGAGTATATAGTCATCCTTCTCGAAGTCCGCCTCCCAGTAGAGTCTATCTGTTTTAGTCGTTGCCATATAGCTGTTTCTCCCGACCGGATGGGCTTTCAAAAAGTCAGCAAAACTCTCCCAAAGTACCAGATCTACCAGATGCCAGTAGTCCAGTCCTGCCCGTTTGACTGCTTTGTCGTCGATATCAAAGCCTAATGGTTTGATCAGATGCAGGGTAGCTCCCAGATTGACGCAAAGCCTGCCTATCGTACCTGTATTAGGTGGGATCTGTGGCTCTACGAGGACGATATTCAACATACTACATCATTCCTCATATTTGCAAAACACTGGGTTTTATGCTGTCATTCCGTGCCTGACACGGAATCCACAATCTATATAGCCCACATGTCAGCGATACTGTGGATCCTGAAACAAGTTCAGGATGACGACCAAAGATATTTTCCAGAGCATTCAATTTTCAATTCCTCATTCTAAAATATAATCGTTTTATTACCGTGTACGAAGACACGGTCATGAAGCACCAGATTGAGTGCGCGGGAGAGTACGATCTTCTCACCATCTTTACCTGCTCGCTGCATATCCTGCCAGCTAAAACGGTGATTGACAGGGATCACATCCTGGGCAATGATCGGCCCTTCATCCAGATCGTTGGTGACAAAGTGTGCCGTAGCACCGATAATCTTGACCCCTCTCTCATACGCTTGTTTATAGGGATTTGCCCCGATAAATGCAGGGAGGAAGGAGTGATGAATGTTGATGATCTTCTTGGCATAGCGTCCTACAAATGTAGGGGTCAGGATACGCATATATTTGGCCAAAACAATATAGTCGAAATCCATCTGATCGATCAGCTGCATCACATGCTCTTCATGCTCTTCCCTGCTGTACCCATCTGCCGGCACATGAAAGAAAGGAATATTGAATTTACGTACCAGCTCTTCAAGTGTATTGTGGTTTCCGATCACCGCTTCGATATCAGCTTCGAGCTCACCATCTGCATGACGTATCAGGATATCTCCCAGTGCATGAGACTCTTTGGTGACCATTAGGATGATCTTTTTACGCTTGGGGAGGATCACATGCAGGTCAGCATTGGCAGGAAGCACCTCTCGCAGTTCATGTTCCAACTCCTGAGGCTTAAACTTTCCTGTGACCACCGTACGCATAAAAAACTTCTCTGCCGCTTTGTCCACAAATTCACGGTTGTTATCAATATTCAAATCATTATCAAAAAATACCTTGGAGATCCGATAGACCAATCCCTTGGCATCATGACAATCGATCAGGACTTTTGCTTTGGTTTCCATCCTGCTACTCTACTCTCTGGAGGCGTAGTTAGCAATGATAGCGCCCATCTCTTCAGTGGCACAGATCTCTTTGGCATCATAGGCTCCGATATCACCGGTACGATAGCCCTCAGAGAGTGCCAGCTTGATCGCTTCATCAATCCTGTCTGCCGCTGACTGTTCATCCAGTGCATACCGCAACATCATCGCCGCACTGGCGATCGTAGCAATCGGATTGGCGATTCCCTGTCCTGCAATATCCGGTGCAGAACCGTGGATCGGCTCAAATAGCCCTACACTCTCACCTGTACTGGCACTGGGAAGCAATCCGATCGAACCACTGAGCATACTGGCAGCATCAGAGAGGATATCACCAAAGATATTGCCTGTAAGGATCACATCAAACTGCTTGGGCTCACGGATCAACTGCATAGCGGCATTATCCACATACATATGGCTCAGTGCTACTTCCGGATAGTCTTTTGCCACCTCTTCTACAATATCCCTCCAGAACTGGCTGACTTCGAGGACATTGGCTTTGTCCACTGAACAGACTCTTTTATCCCGTTTCATCGCAATCTCAAACGCTACCTTAGCGATACGAATAACCTCTTCTCTGGTATAGACCATCGTATTCAATGCTCTGTCTGCATGCTGCTCTCTGGGTTGTCCGAAATAGATACCTCCGGTAAGCTCTCTCACTACCATGATATCTACCCCTTTAAGTATCTCTGGCTTGAGTGTCGAGGCATTGAGCAGTTCATCATAGACCGTTGCTGGGCGTAGATTGGCAAAGGTACCCATCTCTTTACGCAGTGCCAGCAGTCCACTCTCTGGACGAAGGTGTCTCTCTACAGCATCCCATTTGGGACCACCGATCGCACCAAAAAGCACTGCATCACACTGCTTAACGCCCTGGATCGTCTCCTCTGGCAGAGGTACACCTGTCTCGTCGATAGCGATACCACCCATGAGCATCTCTTTATAATCAAAATTGATATCTTCGACCACAGCCACAGCATCGAGTACCTTGATCGCTTCATCCACGATCTCCGGTCCGATGCCATCCCCTTTGATCACACCGATTGTATAGTTTTTACTCATGACTGTGCCTCCGCTATCTCTTTTTGTGCAAAGGCGATCAACCCACCCGCATCAACCAGCTCCTGCATAAAAGCAGGAATCGGGGTAAACTTATAGCGTTTTCCCTGTGTCTCATTGATCACTTCCCCACTCTTCATATCGATACGAACCGTATCTCCTTCAGCGATCTCAGATGCCTCAGGCAGTGCGAAGATCGGCAAGCCCATGTTGAAAGCATTGCGATAAAAGATCCGTGCAAATGTTGGAGCGATGATGGCTGCCACGCCCGCCGCTTTGAGTGCGATAGGGGCATGCTCACGAGAGCTTCCACAGCCAAAATTTTCACCTGCTACGATGATATCACCGACAGACATCTTGCTCACAAATGCAGGGTCTGCATCTTCCATCACATACTTTGCCAGTTCACTCGGCTCACTGGTATTGAGATAGCGTGCTGCGATGATCAGATCTGTATCGACATTGTCACCAAATTTCCAAACTTTTCCTTGCAAAGTTCATCCTTTATTACACCACTTGGTGTGTTTAAATATGTATGCGATTATATCCAAAAAAATATAAAGAGCCTATCCATACAGGTATTTACAAAATTTAAACTTTTTTGGGTATAATCCTTCCATCTATTTACCACACCAATGAATAGCACAACATCAAAAATACGATGATTCGTTGATGTGGTAATAATTCTGCACCAATCTACAGGAGTCCACACATATGGCAGCAAAAGACACTATGAAAAAAGTCGAAGCGTTATTTAACAGTAAAAAAAAGGGCAACCTCCTTACCTTTGAGAACATTGCCAAAGAGTTTGACAAGCAGATCACTGCTGCCCAAGCAAAAAAAATAACAAAAATTGCTAAAGATAAAAATATCAAGATCGTCTCTGCCTCAGAGTTTGCAAAATCACAGACAGAGAAAGCACTCAAGCAAAGAGAAACCGCACGTAAAAAACAGGCAGAAAACAACGAAGAAGAGACCTTCGATATGACCAAAGAGAAGGAACTTCTCGAGTGGAGTCGCTCTGATTCTCCTGTACGTATGTACCTCAGAGAGATGGGAAAGATCCCTCTCTTGACCAAAGAAGAAGAGGTAGAACTCAGTCAGCAGATCGAAGAAGGAGAAGATATCATCATCGATGCGATCTGTTCCGTCCCTTACCTCATCGACTATATCCTCAACTACAAGCAACCCCTTCTCAACAGAGAAAGACGGGTCAAAGAGCTCTTCAAAAGCTTTGAAGACAGCAATGATGACGATGGGGATGAGACAGAGGAGTCTGAAGAGAGCAGCGACACGACCAAAGGAGACAACAAGCGGGTCAACCAGGTCGTAGAGAGCTTCAAGCACCTTGAAAAAACCAAGAAGGACTGGATCAAAGCACGTAACGAGATGCAAAAGCTGATCGATAGTGATCCTAAAAATGAAGAGAAGCTCTTTCATGAGAGATTTAAAGTAGCTTTCAAAAAAGACCAGCTTAAAGAGGCGCTTCTCAACCTTGGACCTACTTCTAAGCTGATCAATGAACTGGTCAAAGCGATGGAGACTGCACTCAAGAGTGATGACGGATTTGAAGTTGAACTCAAGCGACTAGAATATAAGCTACAGCTCTTTAACGATACGCTCCGTGCCAACCACCAGAAGATACTCGACAATATCATCAAGATGGACAAAGACGATATCATCAATGCTGTCCCCGAGACCACGATGGTCAGTACCTATGTTGAGATCAAAAAGCTCTTTGAAACACAGGAAGCCAGTAAGGACAGCTTTAATCTTGATCCTAAAAAGCTAGAAGAGATCCTCAACCAGATCCATATCGGAAAAGCACGCAGTGAAAAAGCCAAGACCAGAATGGGGAAATCCAACCTCAGACTCGTTGTCTCTATCGCTAAGCGTTACACCAACCGAGGGCTGCCATTCCTCGACCTCATCCAAGAGGGTAACATCGGTCTGATGAAAGCCGTGGATAAGTTTGAGTATGAGAAGGGCTATAAGTTCTCTACCTATGCCACCTGGTGGATCCGACAAGCAATCAGCCGTGCGATCGCAGATCAGGCACGTACGATCCGAATACCTATCCATATGATCGAGACGATCAACCGTATCAACAAGATCATCCGTAAGCACCTGCAAGAGACAGGGAAAGAACCAGATCTGGATACGATCGCTGAAGAGGTAGGCCTCACAGTAGACAAGGTCAAAAACGTGATTAAGATCACCAAAGAGCCTGTCTCACTGGAGACCCCTGTAGGAGATGAAGATGATGGACGATTCGGTGACTTCATCGAAGACCGCAATACCCTCAGCCCTACTGATGCGGTGATGAATGATGACCTCAACAAGCAGATCGATGATGTACTTGATCAGCTCAATGACAGAGAAGAGGCTGTGGTACGGATGCGATTTGGTCTACTCAATGATGCCAGTGACCGTACCCTCGAAGAGATCGGTAAAGAGCTCAATGTCACCAGAGAACGTGTCAGACAGATCGAATCTTCCGCCATCAAAAAGCTCAAACACCCTAAAGTCGGTCGAAAGTTGAAAAACTATATTAAAGAGTAGCGCAAAGCAATGCTTTGCGCTACTGGTAATTTGCAGGCTCCGCCTGCGTATATTGGTTATTGGGTAGATCTCACTCTCACCGAAAGACTCTGCAAAAGTATAGGAGCATCTAACGTATGAACACCCCCAAATTCTTCACCCTTATCATCGGTACAGAGATCCTCAACCGAAGGCGTACGGACAAGCACTTTGATTTTGTGAGTCAGGCACTCCTCAAAAAAGGTCAGAAACTCACAGGCAGCTTCATTATTGAAGATGACCCTTCTCTCATTATCCAAACTGTCCAGTTTATTCAGGCACAGCCCGATGCCGTCCTCTTCTCCTTTGGAGGGATCGGTTCTACGCCTGATGACCATACACGCCAGTGTGCCGCCACTGCTCTAGATGATGGGATACTCTATCCCCATCATGAAGCACAAAAGATCATCGCTGATAGAGTCGATACAGACAAGTATCCTCATGCCCTCAATATGGGTATGCTCCCAAAAAGTGCCAAGCTTTTAGAGAACCCTATCAACAAAATGCCTGCTTTTCAGCTGGAGGAGCGTTACTTTTTTATGCCGGGATTTCCGGAGATGAGTCATCCGATGGTCGAGAGTATCCTCTCTGAGCATTTCAAAGAAAACAGCCCTCTCTACCGCTATACCCTCACCGCACTCTGTAGAGAGAGCGAGCTGATCAGTATCATGGAACAGATGCCTTCAACGGTAGAGTTCTCCTCTCTTCCCAAACTGATGACAGAGGGATGGCAAACCTCGATCTCAGTAGCATCTCAGGATCAGGCAGAGGCAAAAGCTGCTTTTGCACTCTATACTGATGCTTTAGCTGAGAAGGATATCTACTTTAGCCTCAATGACAGTGATGCATGATCCTACTCTTCCTCTCTACAGGATTATTAGAAAACCTCGACTGAAGCATCTCTATCTTCGGATTAAAGCACAGGAGGTCATTGTCACCGCCAACAAGGGTGTCTCCCAAGCCTATATCGATCAGTTTGTGCGCGCCAAGTCACCATGGATCAAGACACAGTTAAAAAAGCATACCCAGCATACACTGACAGATCCTGGTGCAAAGGTATATCTTCTGGGAACAGACTATACCGTGATGATCAAAAGAGATGTACTAGAGGAAGGGGAATCTATGCAGATAGAAGGGAATAACGCCATTTTTTATCTCTCCTCAAAACCTGATCATGCTAGGCTTCAAAACTTAAGAGATCTCTATTATAAAAAAATATGCGTTGAGACGATCACACCATGGGTAACGCAGTATGCCCGATCTATGGGTCTCTCACCTGGGAAGATCACCTATAGACATAACAAGAGCCGCTGGGGAAGCTGCTCCAGCCAGAACCACCTCTCCCTCAACACACGATTGATGATGTTACCCGAATCCATGATCACTTATGTCGTGATCCATGAACTTGCACATATCACACACAAAAATCACTCCAAAGACTTTTGGCACTTGGTAGAGCGCTATTGCCCCGATTACAAAGTACTGAGACGTGGTATCAGAGCATTTGAGTCTCGTCTATAGACGATACTGTCATTCTCCACTTCATAGGTGATCTTCAGTGCTGCCTCTGAGATCAGACCAGTCACTTCCAATACCAGCTTCATGTTGTCTGTACTGTAAGACTCTTTCAGGATAGACTGTAGCTCGTCTCTCCCCAAAGAGATATACCCCAACAGTCGTTCTACATGGGTGTTTTTACTATACATAGTATCCAGCTTTATTATGATCTTATCAAGCTTTAGGAGTGCACCCTGCATCTCTTTAGTTAAAAATGTACTTTTCGTATCTGTACCGAGGTACAGGTAGTCTTTGGTAATCGTCTGCATGAGAAACATTGATTCTGCCGTGATGTGCAGCATTGCTCTCTTGCTGACTTGCACCCCTTGTAGCGTGCTAGGTGTAGGTGCCGCCAAAGCATGCATGCTAGAGAATATCACTGCGAACAGTACGGAGCGTACCAGATGTATTTTTTTCATTCTATAGAGCCTTTATTTGCTAGACTGTATGTAAGCCTAGTCAATATCAGGCGACCCAGCCATCTTTTTCTGTGTGCTCACAAAAGGAAGATCTGTGGTTTTCCGTCCCTCTTTTTCAAGCAGGTTTGGCTTTTTCTTATCGGAAGTATAGCTTAAAAATGTCAAAAACCATCTCATTTTGTCAAAATAGTTTCAAGGTTATGACACACATTTCTACTGCTCAACTTAACCCACTTTGTGCTATGATTTCGCAATTACATAATGAGGAAAAAACATGGACATTTCAAAAATAGGACACGGAGACAATCCCGATGCTGTCAAAGCGATCATCGAAGTACCGCTTGATTCCAATATTAAATATGAGTTTGACAAAGAAGCCGAGGGTATCGCTGTAGACAGAGTACTCTACTCAGCAGTACATTACCCAGCCAATTATGGCTTTGTGGCAAATACCCTCTCAGACGATGGAGATCCGGCAGACATCCTAGTACTCTGTGATTATCCTCTACAGGCAGGTTGCTACATCAAGTGTCGCCTCGTAGGTGTACTCATGACGGAGGATGAGAGTGGGGGAGATGAAAAGCTACTTGCTGTGCCTACCGAAAAGATCGATCCACGCTATAAAGACATCAAAGACCTGGGTGATGTACCGGAGCATACACTCAACCGTATCAAGAACTTCTTCGAGACCTACAAGATGCTAGAGCCAAACAAATGGGTCAAAGTCTCAGGCTTCAAAGATAAGGCGGCAGCTACTGAGATCCTCAACAAAGCGATCAAAAATTACAAATAACCCCAGTGGTGCGTTTTACGCACCCTACGATTAAATACAATACAATTACCCATTACGCAGCTAAATGCTTCAAATAATGAGGAACAGCATCCATAAAATCACGAATAACCAATACAGCAATACACCAATAACCACTATACAAAATGACTCTCCTTTAATAATCTTTCGCTAAAATTAACCTAATTAAACAATTTGGATACTATGATGGATTATACACGTATTTTCGGACTTCTCTTTTTGATCTATGCACTGGGTAGCAGTATTGCTGCTACTTTTTAGGGACGGTAGGTAGAGATGTCAAAAGCAAAACGCCTTCAGAGCAAAAAAGTATCCCGACCAGACAAAAGCAGTCTCCTCTATCTTTTTCTCATCCCCCTGTTCGTCTCTGTGGTAAGATCACTCTTCTCCAATGACTACAGCGGATTTCTACTCAAGGGGATAGGATTTCTACTGCTCTCAGGAAGTATCACCCTTGCAAGTAAAGGCCTTATCCAAACACAGGCATACAAGCGTGCTACTCTTGCTAAAGCCCCCAAGATACCGCTTCTGAAGCTGGCAGCCTTCGGGTTGGGCGCCAGTGCTTTCTACCTCAGTTTCTTTGTGGGAGGAAAAGCACTCTTCCCTTCACTTTTTGTCGGGATTCTTGCACCTTTGGGCTTCTATCTCTATTATGGCTTCGATCCCAAAGAGGATAAACTGGGCAACATAGACGGTATCTCCGCCCAACTTGTACTCGATACGATACAAGAAGCCAACGGTAAACTGGCGCATGTCAAAAAAGATATGCAGCAGATCACAGACAAAGTACTCCATACAAAACTAACACTAGCCACACAGAAGGCAGATACCATTCTCCTGACCATTCAGGAGGATCCCAAAGATATCAGAGTAGCCAGAAAATTCCTGATCGTCTATATCGACGGAATTGCCAAGGTGACCAATGCCTACACGCAACTGGAGGAAGCAGAGATCACCATGGAGACGAAAGAGAGGCTCTATACCTTGATGGATGATGTCGAGAGCAGATTCTCTTCCGAGTTACAACGACTCAAAGAGAATAACCATTTCGATCTGGATGTACATATTGATGTACTGAAAGAACAGATTAAAAACTAAATTTAAAAAAGGGGGAAATAGATGGAAACAAACATTAAAGAGGTGGTAGAGAGTACCATTACTACACAAAGTGAAACACTACCGGAAGTCATGGAGGGAGAGGAGCTTGCCCTGCTGGATGCCATAAAAGAACTGGATATCGATGACCGTAACACGATCATCTACTTTGGCTCTAAGGCACAAGAGAAGCTGGATGATATCTCTAACCGTATGATCGACGGGGTCAAGAACAATGAGACAGGCCATGCCGGTGCCGCACTCAATGAGATGGTCGCAGCCATTCGCGGTTTTGATATGGATGAGTTCAACCCCAACAAAAAGCTGGCATGGTGGAAGAAGCTCTTTGGCTTTACCAAGCCAGTGGTCAAGTTCATTCAGGAGTATGAGGGAGTCAGAGATCAGATAGACCTCATCTCCAACAACCTTGAAAAGCACAAAAGCACACTCATGACCGATGTCGTCTCACTGGACAAACTCTATGAGGCAAACCTGGAGTACTTCCGAAGCCTTGAACTCTATATCAAAGCCGGAGAGACCAAGCTGGAGGAGCTTTCCCAAAAGATCATTCCTGGTTTTGAAGAGAAGGCAAGAGAGGAAGAGATGCTGGCGATCCAGGATCTCAAAGAGATA
>Ga0256844_10000754_pt1 | contig 12240 bp, 12 predicted proteins | sample MusselsmetaG_FD_189100 | JGI IMG/M metagenome (GOLD analysis project Ga0256844, IMG submission 189100) | Mussel associated microbial communities from hydrothermal vent at the East Pacific Rise, Pacific Ocean - Mussels | ecosystem: Host-associated > Mollusca > Shell > Unclassified ... | reverse complement strand
GTACATATTAAACTAGACGCATAATACTAACTAGGAGAGCTTCGGCTCTCTTAGGGGTAATCCAATTTATTTCATTGTTATATTATGTAGATGATAAACAAATGAAACATTGAGCGCAGGAGACTGTATGTATCCACCTTTCTTATAAAGGAGAAAATATGAAATTTAATAAAAGAACAAAGGCCGTACAATACGGCACACACAGGGTTAGAAAACTACTGGCAGTACTGCCAGTAAGGGTACGTGATAGTAAGGTAGAGTCGGTCTGGTTAGAGACCTACTACAAGCTAGAGTTCTATGGTGACCTTGGGTGGGCCCAAGTATGTAACTATCCGTTACATACGTCGCTTGTCGACATGTTCTCTGTAAGGAGAGCTACTGAAAAGAACCTTGAACTGTACTGCTCAGACCATCACGACATAGGTTAAAGAGACGGGTGTAAATCCCGTTCTCTACTTTTAAAATTTATCTAAGAGAGGCTCACGCCTCTCTATAGTTTTTATTCTTCTGTTATAGTTAGAACACTACCCATACCAATCTCTGGTAAGTCTACATGTTCGTTAGCGTACAACGATATGTCCTTACCTGTAGTAACCTCTACTTTTAACCTTGGTTTAACAGATGCTAGGTCTCTATCTACACCACCATTCATTTCTATAGTAGGTTTATCTACAAACATATCACCCCTTGTAACAGCCGATAATACAACATTAGGATTCCCATCAGTTAACATTCCTAGTTCGATACCGTCATTACTAACAGTATAAAGTTCACCACCATCCTTGTGGTCTAACAATACTCGTGACATCTCATCGTAAACTTTAACTTCGGGCTTGATTAACACTGATACAGTGTCACCCATACTAGCTGTTAGAACTAAACCGCTATCTTTATAGTCTATTAGATAAGAAGTCATAACCTCTCTATTATCAAAGACGAGGTTAACTGTTGACATACCTATTATTTCTGCAGGTGTGTGCACCAACTCCATTGCAGTACCACCTATGAAGGGTTCAAAACAAACAAACTTACCATCTAAGATATCACCACTATTCAGAACCTCCATTGGACGTAGACTGAAGGTGTTAACAGTAATAGTCTCTTCAAGTATGTTAGACATAACCTGTAAAGAATAAGATGTTAACTTATCTACAAGCCTACTAAAGACTTCTAACTTATACTTACTATCGTTTAACTTAGTAAGATTAACATTCAAGACTAGTTCAAGAACAGTCATTGTTATAGTGGTGCGATTAGCTTCACTTAGACCATCTAGTTCTATACCTAAGTTTAAAAGATGTTTATTAATACCTTGTTCCGTAAGAGTTATCTCTTTTGTTTTAGTAACCACCTCTTCTATTTTAACAAACAAGGCTCTAGTAGCAGCACTCTTAGTTTTGCGCATTAGCTGTAGTAGACCATGTCGCTTAACTAATAGTTCTCTAGTTTGACTAACAACTGATAAAGTCTCATCAACTTTTAGTAAGTTTATAGCAGTGTTAGTTTCGTTAATGGCTGAGCTTAATGTTACCGATGTATCAATGACTCTATCTATCTTTAAACTCTTAGCGGTTTTAAGCTTAGATGGCGCTATTAGACCCATGAGTAGGTATGCTATGTCTTTAGCTCTCAGAGAGAAACTACGAGCTCCTACGGGTACATAGAATACTTCTTTATCCTCTATGGTTAAAGCCTTATATAAGAAGTTAGATAACCCTACTTCAATAACGTCATAATCGATACCAACGTTAGAGCTCATATCGGTAATCATTATTAACTTACTCTTTTGGTACATAGCCTTACTACTCTCTAGACTAGCTTCTAATTGCTTAGTGAGTGTTGTACGCCTAGCCTTAGATGCTTGGTTCTTTTCTTTTTCTATAAGACTAGCAGCGTTGAAACTAACCTCTCTATCTTCTAATGGATAGTTTAGTCTATCAAGTGCAATAACACCACCTTGTAGGGCGTTACCTAGGCTACTACCCTTACTTTTAATTACAATTTCATCCACTAGTATGTTACTAGGTGTAAGTATCTTATCAACTATGGTTTTAAAACTAGTGTTAGATCCTATCTTTCTTTCTAAAGAACGTAAGTTTCTATATAGCCATAGCTTAACGCTAGGATTTAGCATGTTAGTCTCTTCTGATAAGTTCCTATGTGATTTAAAGAACTCATCCATAAACAAACTATGTGTTTCATATGTATGTAGTTTACCTATACGCAGGTTTACTATTTTAAATAACATGGCACTTGTTACACCCGCTATTAGTAGAGGTAAGTATAAGTTTTCAACACCTACAAAAGGTTGAACCTCCCATCTATATAAGAAGTCCTTTAAGAAAATGTTTAACTCACGTATAAGACTTAACTCGTTACTTTCTACATGTGCAGGGTTATAACTTAATATACTACCATTCTCAGCGTTTAAAACATCCTTCAGTGTTAGACTACCTAACATACCCTCTATGATAGTAACACTGTCTGGATACTTAGCACAAAGTCTATCGTAAAACTCGCCTCGTTCTAGTAGTTTTCTTTTCGTAGCTGTATGTACCTTCATTGTTGTTCTGTTTAACTCTATCTCTGTATTAGTATCCAGTGAGATAAGCTTAACATAGATATCTGTCTTAAAGTACTTTCCTGTAAGGTTTAAGTAATATTTCCACTCTACCTTATTTTCTGAGATAACTATATTGGGATACAACTTACCCAGTTCATCGTTAACCTGAAGAGCTATGCTCTCGTTCTTTATTACAATACTCTTAGCTAACTTAACTGCTAGCTCAATGTGTTTAATATGCATAATTTTACCTTATCAATTGGAGATTCATAAATGAGTAGTCGAAAAAACAAAACTTCATTAAGAAAGAAGTCTAGAACACCTGTAACTCAGAATAAAAAGAAACAGGATCAAATGCTTTCAATAAACACAGCAGCGTTAAATAACGTTTCAAAAAGTATACAGCTTACCAACAACAATAACGACGGCATCATCCAACTTTTCCCCGATGTTGCTGTAGTTATGGATGTAGTAGAGGCTAACGTACTTTCAGCTGAGGATATGACAACCACAACTTTGGTATATAGTTCTAAATCAAAACTATTAGCTAATAGCTGTAAATCAGCTTTATCGATTGTTGCTTCTAACTATGTTGATAGCATCTATAATATAACAGATAATTTAAAATCTGTTATTAGAGAGGGTCTATTTACAAGAGGTGCATATGCCATGTTAACGGTTTCTATAGACACTAGTGTAGAGTTAGCTCGCGCAGCTAAACTACCTAGAACATCTTACACGTTTGAGGACACTACGGAAGTAGAGATAATGGCGAGTGTAGAGGAGAAGACTGTGTCTACCACTATTGACGCTGTTGATGAAGAACTATCTCTAGAGTTTACTACCGATACAAGTCTTCTTGTTCCAGAGAAAGCTATCACCGTTACAACAGAAGATAACTCTAGTAATATCAGCGATATTGTCAAAGAGTTTATAGCTCTACGTCCAGACCGTGGTGTTATTGAAGGTTGTATCAGAACAAAGATTCCCGTAGAAGCTGTTATGCCTATTACTATGCCTAATGATCCTAGTGACCACCTTGGTTATTTCATACTACTTGATAAAATGCATAAGGTAGTTAAGACTAGTGTAACAGACGTTAATGCTGGATTGAAAGCTAAGTTACTTGGAGATAATACACTTCTTAAGAAAGCTAGAAGTAATCTAGGTATGATAACTTCAGAGACACCTAATCTAGCACTAGATGAGTCTATATACATTAACATCCTTAGAGATAAACTTTCTGATAAGTTATCACAGTTAGATATAGCTGAGACAGGTGCTTTCGAGCTTAACAATGACTTCTTTAAAGTATTGATGCTGCGCTCGCTTAGAAAACTAAAAACAAAAGTTATGTATGTAAGTGCTGAGCAATTAACCTACTACGCTTTTAACTATCGTGATAACGGTACAGGAGAAAGTCTTGTAGAGAGAGTGGCTGTTCTAGCATCTATGCGAGGTATTGCTAAAATGACTAGGAATATGGCTAATGTTAGAAACAGTATTCCTAACACTAAGTATTCAGCTACTTTACCAGAAGAAGACTTAGACCCTCTAGCTACAACAGAAGCTATTATGACTGAGGCCATGTCTAGTAACGCTAGTAAGATGCCTTTAGGTAGTAGTAACATCACCGATTTACTTAACTGGGTAGTTACAGCTGGTATTTCAGTACATGTACAGTCACCAGCAATTCCTGATTTAACAATAGAATCAGAGGAAGTTTATACTAACTATGACGCTTCTAGTATTAAAAGACTAGAAGAAGATTTAAGAGGAGAGATGATTGTTGCTTTGGGTAGTAGTGTCGATATTATCGATGGTGTAAGTGAAGAGAACTTTGCTGCTAAAGTTATTGCTAACAATGCATTACGTAGAAGAAAGACTTTATCACTACAGAAAACATTAGCTAAGTTTATAACACGAGATATTAAAGCTATTAGTGTAGCTGACCCGGGTGTGCTGAGAGTGCTTAAAGAGGAGATTAAAGAACGATATAGAGAATTCTATAAGCCTGTTCCTAAAGAACTCAAAGCAAGTTTTAGAAAGAGTAGAATTCCTAAGGCTGATATCATAACATGGATGGCTGAAGAGTATATGGAAACCATGAATATAACTTTCCCTACATTCACTGTTGATTCTAACCAAGGTCTTAACGAGTCTTTCAAAACACATAAAGAAAATGTAGAAGTTGCTATTGAGAGTTGGTTCTCTGAGGAGATGTTGCCTGAGGAGTTAAGAGGTGATGACGATGATGAATCTATTAGTAAATTAGATGAAATTAAAACAGCTCTACTGCACACACTATTAAGAGAGTGGATGATAACTAATAAATACATCCCTGAGTTAACAGACGGTTCTCTATTTGAGGATGAGGATGGTAACCCACGTATTTACTTGTTAGATAAACATGAGGAGTATACAGATAATCTTGTTATTAGTTTAAAGGCATATTTAACTAGAACAGGAGTACTTGATACAGATGGTAAAGAAGAGGATGACGACAACGATGATGACTACAGTGATTATAGTAAGGAACCTGAACCTAAAGAGCCTAAGGAAGATGTAGAACCTAAAGAACCAGAAGATGATGATCCTGGTGATATGGGTGATGCGTTAATGAACTAGATACTAACTAAGAGGGCTTCGGCCCTCTTAGGAGTAATCCCGTCAACGTTTTTCTTTTTCGTTATTAGTCATTCCCTGTTTTTACATTCATATATTATATAGATGTTAGACATACATATACATAAAGGATTCATATGGAGACATATAACGAAATGCTAAAGCGTGTAGAAGCACGTGTAAGAAAACTATCAATTATGGAGTCATGCTTTGTACCCCTACTAGACAAAGCGGTTATCCGAACAGAAGACGGTCTTAAAGTCTTCGATGAGGAGGGTTATCACGGGGAACTTAATCGCATCTTCAAACCTATAGCTAGCACGATGAGCGTAGAACTTTTTCAAGACTTTCTAAATGATATAAGCAACCTTCCACTAGGAGCTAACGATGAGTAGGTTAAAAGATATTAAGAAGTATAATACGCCAGAGCTACAGGATAACTCACTAGACCCTTTGGTGGTAGAGGGTGTGACAACCATTTATACACAGGACTTTGTTATGCGTGACTTTAGTATTAACAAAACAAAAGAGATGGTAGTAAAGTACCTAGAGTCGCATAGTCAGTATCATCTGTTAAAAGAAGAAGTAACACTACTATCAATCTTTACTAATGGCGAAAATGTCATCAGAACGGAGGACTTATTACTACGATTAAATGAAGCTACCTGTCAGAGTGATGAAGTGGATGCTATAAAAGATTTACTTAAACGTTTCTCTAAACCCGTTAGACTTTACAATACCTTAGTCAACGCTATCTCAGAAGAGATACATGTTATAGAGCGTGCAAAACTCCCATCGTTAAACTAGAGCTCTTTAAGAGTTAACCAAAAAGATTAAAGGATAATCATGAATTTATTAGAAAAAACAGCTAAGAAGTTAGATAAGAATTTAGAAGCAGGTGAGTCTGTAGTAATACCTAATGTTGGTATTACGTTTAAACATAAGAAGACAACGTCTGTCTATGGTATAGGTACAGTAGAGTACGACTTAGTCTACACAAAGACAAATAAGTCTGTGAACATGGACGATGTAGCAGCAGCTTGTAGAACAGCTGAACCATTAGTGAACATAGGTCTACTAGAAGGTGTCTTCGCAGAGGAGGATGGTCTCAGTTATACTAAAGAGTTAAGATAATGGAGCGTACACTACTAGCAGCTAATCTAAAAGACTGCAAGACCGTAATAGCTACAGCTACTACCTTAACCTTTATCCCTAATCCAAAAGTAGGGAAGGAGGCTGTCACTACTAAGTGGACAAGACTTAACAGCAAGTATAGCGTGCCGTTGTTACTGCCAGCGTTACTAGAGCTATGTATGGATGCTAAAAAGCCATTCACGTTTACTAGTGTAGCCACAGAGGTATTTATTTACAATAGAGACCTAGCACTACTACATACATACTTGTCAACCTTTCTCGGCACATACGACATCCTTAACTTAAAACAAGGTATAGCTATAACAGGTTTAAAGCAAAAGATAGTGTTCAAGGATGGTGTTAGTGCACTAGAGAAGTTATTAAGAGGTGATGACCTATCATTAATTATTGATTTTGAAAAAGAGTATGGTTTAAAAACTTTAGTTAAGAGACTAGAAGAACTACTAGATCACGAAGGTGAGAATGGAAAGAATGCATGGAAAGATTTATTAAAGCAAGAAAGCGAGCCTGTGAAGCAGGATACTTATTCAAAATTGAAGGCTATCGGTGTATCGTACATCACAAAAGTCAAAACCCTAACACGGGATATAGACTTCCCTTGGAAGCAGCGTTCGAGTTAACCTATGATTTAAATAAGCTTTATCCAAATAGTCATCTATTAACTAGTATGGCTGAGCTTTTGGAGAACTTAGTAGATGGTGACGAAGTGGATTATGCACTTGTAGAGGATAATATTTCTAGTGTTAAAAACTACCAAGCTTATAACCTATACACATTAATAGGAAGCTATGTTACAAGTAAGGGTGGTAAGATAATCTCCAACAATATTGAGACTATTATTATCCTACCTGATCGGGTTATCGATATTAGAATGAGAGAGCTACGAAGCCTTATGACAGCAGATGAGGATGCTGATGCCTCTAGTGATAGAGTGTTAGTAGAGGCTTGTATTTACTACTATCATCTAGTAACAGGTGCGGAGGTTATTAATCCATCTAATCTTAGTGAAGACTACGATTACCACGAGGTAGTTAACCACTTACTAAAACGGTTTATCCCAAGACCAGCAACTATTAAGTCAACACTACTAGATTCCTCAATCGATAGTGTGAGACGTTTGGAGCTACTATGCAGGGTTTAAAACACTTATTAAGAGCCGCGACTATTATTACCAATGATACCTCGATGGTGATAATCGAGCCTAACGCCATTAGTAGAATTAGCCCACTGGCATCTAGAGGTTTAATAAAACTCTTAGACGTTGATACTGAGGTTGGTAAACTTGAACCTTTACCAGAGGAAGACCAAGATATTTATGTAGCTATTGGTGTTGTAGAATACTTGGTTGTAGTGTTACGTATAACACATATAAAAACCGTGAACGACGTAGTATTCATCATCAATAGTAAAGGTGAGGTTACCGAGACTATCGAGTGGTTAAACGATATACTGCTAGTATTAAACTTTACAGGTAGTGTTGTGGACTTATACAAAAACTTTAGGAAGGAGGCGTAAGCCTCCCTTTAGTTTTTAAATTGTACTATTTTACTATCGTTAAAATCAGACAGCATGTCTAGTTTTAAATCACTATTACTTAACACTATTACATCAGCACTAGCTAGTGTTGTATACTGTTCGTTAAAGTGACTAATTAAGAATATCTGTCTGTCCCCAACTTCTACTAACTTATCCGTAATCTTAAAAGCAGCGTCTTTGTGGATGTTATCAAAACTACTGGCAAACTCATCTAGGATAAGTGGACTATGTTTTAAACCTAGTTTATCCATACTAACTAATTTAAAAGCTAAATCAATTATCTCTTGTATACCCGTACTACCCATACTCACATCAGGAATGTCCTCATCACTATCACCTACACGTATAGGAAATTTATAATCTAAATCACTACCTGATACACCACATGGTTTAACCTCTAAGTTATAGTTCCATATCTCATCAATGATTTCATTCATATCTGTAACTATCTCTAATAGAAAAGACATGATACTCTCTGCTATCAACCCCGTATCAGGACTTAGTTCAGCAACTAGTATTTTAAGACTATTTTTCCTAACCTCTAAGTTCTCAACGGTTTCTCGCATATCTTTTAAGCGATACTCTCTATTATTGTAATCGTTTATCATATCGTTTACTTTAGCAGACTCTTCTAACACACTACTAATGTTCTCCTCTATCAGTTTCTTCTTAGTATTATTAGCTTCATTAAGTAACTTATGTTTTTCATTAGTTAAAGCAAGTTTGAGTCTATCTTTATGTGTTGCTAAGTTGTTCAGATTTCTTAAACTATTTTTAGCTCTATCTATACTTCCTGACTCTAATGTTATAAGGCTAGAGAGTTCATGGATCTCTTTTGTTAAAACAGCAACATCTTCTGTGTCCATCTCTATAGAAGCTGATTTTGCTATCTCGTCTTCTAAGGTCTTTTTCTTACTGAGTAAAGGATTGATATTAGTCCAATCAGAAAGACGGTTTTTGACCTCAAAGAGTGCGTTTATAGTTACATTGTAATCTTCATTTAGTTTAAGTAAGTTACTATCTATAAGTAAGTCTTGTATCAGCCACATATTACCATCGGTGAAGTGTTTGTTAATAAGACTAATAGCATCTATTCGCTTATCTATTTCTTCTAGTATACTTTTTAACTCTTTCTCTTTCTTCTCTAAGTCCTGTATAGTCTCAGTAGTTTTAGAAATGATAATAGTTAAGTTATCATGTCTAGCTTTATCGTAACCTATCTTCCATGTGTGTCCACATTTGATACATTCAACTTCCTCTTTAGCTAAACTAGCTACTATTGTTTTTAATTCACCGCTACTAGTATAGAGTACTTCTCTTTTCAAGCCTAACTGTGTTTGAACATTTCTTAAACTCTCCATGGTTAAACTTAACTCATCTCTAGAGGGTGTCTTTGTTATAAGACTAGATAACGAGCCTAACGCTGTTGTTAGTCCTATATAGTTATAACTAAGGCTAATGGCTATATCAGCACAGTTGTCTACTCTAACACCTGGGAAGAAGGTGTCTGTTATCTTCTTTATATCATTATTAACTATCTCTAATTCTTTGTTCTTCTCAGAATAGTTGATGTTCTTTTTAAAAGCATCTAGTCTAACATTTATATCATTCATCTTTTCTCGATATATTGCTAACTTCTTCTCACTCTCTAATATACTAGTTGACAGCACTTCTTTGGTCAGCGTAGAACTTAACTCTAAAGCTTTACTATAAGTTCTAGTACGTTCGGTTATACTTATACCAGTATCTATGGGTAGGGTTCTAAGCTTACCTTTAGAAATATAAAGTGTTTGTAGGGTGTTTTCTAAACTAGTTTTTCTAGTTACCAATTCTTCAAACTCCTTAGGTGTCAACATTGCTTCTTCTAACTTAACTAAGTTAGTGGATTGTAGCTTTATAGCACCTGTAACATCTCTTAAAGCTACCTTACTATCTTTAAACAATTTAAGAGCATACGTATAATCAACGGTTGCTATATTAGTTAACCACTCTTTCCTCTCACCTACACTCATTTTAGTAAAGGTAGTGTTACCCAGTAGAACCTCATGTACTTTAGGTGTTAGGTTAAAATACTGTTTACACAATAATAACTGATGTCTAGCTTGTCCAGTGGTATTCAACTCTTCGTTATTATATACAAAACTATGCTCTTCACCCTTACCAACAAGACTGCTTCTACAGATAAACTTGTTAGCTCCATCCTCTATGGTTACTTCTTTATAACCGTCATCGTAAAAATCTTTCTTGGGTGTTAACGGTAAAGGTGTGGCAGCTCTTACAATAGAACTTTTACCAGAACCATTACCACCTAGTATAGCCTGTAGTAGTCTATCGTTACCATTCGGTGTCCATGTTAATGTTTCTATCTCGTGTAGCTTTAATCTTTTATAACGGTGTAATACAACCTTGGTTAATAAAAACATATCTTTTCCTTTGTGTTCATCTACTCAATTACCCTATAGATAAAAAACTTAGATAGATATTTATTTTTACGTTCTTAATTATCTTGAGTACCTAAAACTCTCTTACGTGTGATTCCAGGACCCTGACCTTTTCAGGGGTTTGAAACAACAAGATGTAATAACGAGAAAGGGGAATACGACCGTAGGAGTATTACACTATCATATAGTAGTTAAAAGAGGAGCGGAGCGACAAGACTTGACTACTAGACAATCCAGAAATTTATACTTATATATTATGTAGATGAATAACAAAACAACACTATAAGGATCACCATGACAAGAAGAGAGAGTAAGTATAAAGCAGTAATGATAGCAGGTATGTTAGCATGTCTAACAACTATAGAAGTTAGTGGTAATAGTAACATAGCTACGTGCTCACCAGTTAAAGCAATGAAGGTATTAACAAAGCCATCGGTAACTAAAACCGAAGTTAGATATGGTGATGTAACACTCATCACATTTAGACACACCTACATAGGTGAGGACTGTGTGTTAAAAAGCACAACTAAAGGGAAGCATAAGACTGTGGTGATTTACATACATAAGTAAACTAAAGGTAAGCATAAGACTGCGGTGATTTACATACATAAGTAAACTAGAGAGGAGGCGAAAGCTTCCCTTTAGTTTTAAATTTGTTATATAAGTAATCCAATTTATTTCATTGTTATATTATGTAGATGATAAACAAATGAAACATTGAGCGCAGGAGACTGCATGTATCCACCTTTCTTATAAGGAGAAACTATGAATAATCTAACAGCAATAATTTACAACGAAACAGCAATAGCGAATTACCTAAACAACGAAGCACTATCGGCGTGTTTAACTGATGTTGACAGCAACTATGTTGCAGAAGTCAAGTACGATGAAGGCATAATAGTTGATGTCATTGGTTTCTACTGTGTAGTTGGTTCAGCAGAACTGACATATGGTGACTATGCTGCTGCTGAAAAGCAGTATAATCACTTGGTCGATATCGGGGATATTGATGAAGAGGTAAACTAAGAGGAGGCGAAAGCTTCCCTCTCTAGTTTTTTATTTCTTGATAAAGTATAAAGGATTAAAAGATGCATACGATTCAATCAGGTTTACACATGGTTACTATAGCATATGTAGCTAAGGTAGACACAGCACCAGGTACTACGTCTAACTTTCTAGAAGCCTATCCTATAGAGATAACAAACGAGCATATAGGTAGTGTTAACGATACAGAAACTTTAGTTAAAGATATAATTATTAACGGTAACAAAGAAACTGTTAAGGTTAATAAGTCAGTTACTATTAAAGCTGAGTGGTTACCTATTTCACAAAGTAATAGAGCTAGTTCTCCTAACGTGGTAGTTGGTGAGTTTATAGCTCTATATAGATTTGATAAGGTAGATAAGTTCTATTGGGATACGTTCATGAACGACATTAGTCTGAGAAGGCTTGAGAGCGTTTTAACTATGTATGGTAACACAAATGTATACGGAGAAGAGTTAACACTCGAGAATAGCTACTGGAGTCTTGTAGACACTAAGACAAAGTGTTATAAGTTTCACATGTCTGATAATGATGGTGAGTTAACTACTTATGATATACATATAGATGGTAAGAAGGGTTTCGCTGAACTGAAAGATGGTAGAGGCAACTATTTCAAACTAGACAGTAAGGCCGACTGTGTGGATGTCTTTACTAATAAGAAGATACACTTTAAAACAAAAGACATACACTTCGAATGTGATAACTATACACTAGACGCTAGTAAGACAATAACAGAGAAAACAAAAACCTTTACACATACTAGTGATACGGGTACAGCTAGTATAAATAACTATACTTTAAAAGGTAAGAGTTATAACTTAACCTATGGTAATAGTACTCTTAAAACTAATATAATCTTAACTGGTAACTATGGTC
>Ga0256844_10000753_pt1 | contig 12241 bp, 10 predicted proteins | sample MusselsmetaG_FD_189100 | JGI IMG/M metagenome (GOLD analysis project Ga0256844, IMG submission 189100) | Mussel associated microbial communities from hydrothermal vent at the East Pacific Rise, Pacific Ocean - Mussels | ecosystem: Host-associated > Mollusca > Shell > Unclassified ... | reverse complement strand
AGGAGATATTGGTGTTCCATTTGTGCTTACTCTTGGTTTTGAAATAGCATGTGGTGGTGCAAAAGCAATTCCTGGAGCAAAAATATTTTTATAACTAGGGTTTTGATAGGTTTCTGGCCAATCCTGAACAGTCCATTCTTCATACGGTTTTGGTGTATAATCTGCATCAACGACCATAAATCCACGGAATAATTTTTCGGTGATATCACCACCATTTTTATCAAAAGCTTTAAATCCGTGACCAGAAAATGATGGGATTAGCATCGCTAAATCAAATTCCTCAACATGATGTTTACCATCTAAAGTTTCATAATGTGCTTTTCCTTGTTCTATCTTATTTACACCAGCTCTTTTAATGATATTAATTCCTCTATCGGCAAAAACCATTTCAATTAAATCTTTTGATGGCATCAGTTTAGAACCCATTTTTACAGTAAGACCATCCATACCAAAATCACCAACCTCATATTCATTAGATATCCATGTGACGGTTGCTTTATCTCTTACTTTATGTCTGTTTAACTCTTGTTCTACATTCATAATATACTCAAAAGCAGCACCTTGACAAGTAGATTTTGCGTGACCTGTACCAATTAAGATCTTTACGTGTTCTCCTTTTTTCATACGCTCAATTTGAACTTTTAAATCCTTCCAAGCATGTTGTGCGTGGTCATAAGTACAAACCGATGTTGTGCCAAATGTACCAGGTTTTAGCCCTTCGGTAGCTTTAAAATTCAGTTTAGGACCAGTTGCATTAACTAAGTAATCATAATCAACTTTTACACTTTCTCCTTTGTGATCGCCAATAACATATTCAGCCATAACAAATCCTTTTTCAGTTTCTTTATCACCTTCAGGATGAAAAGTGGTTACTTTAGCTTGAATATAATTAATGTTTTTCCTTTTATATAATGGAGCTAAAGGAAAAATGCATTGTTTTGCTTTCATTCTTCCAATTCCTACCCAAATATTCGAAGGAACCCATTGGTAATTACTGTTTGGTGAAACCATCACAACTTCGTGTTCTTTTGAGAGGTTTCTTCTTAAATAAGAAACTGCAGTATGACCTGAAACACCTGCTCCTAGTACTACTATTTTTGCCATAAAATTTTATATATTTTTGTAAAAGTACAATATTTATTCAACTCTAAAAACAATCTGTTTAAGATTATTATTGAAATTTTATCATGTAAAATAAAACCCTTAATTTTTTAAAAACTAAGGGTTTGTGTGTTATTTTAGCAAGATAATGTGAATAAATTATTCATTAAAAGTAATATTTACAATACCACGTAAATCACCAACTTTAAAACCAGTAGCTTTATCATTTGGATACATCGATTTTAAAATGCTATCTGTTTTATGAGTCACCTCTTTACCAATTGTTCCATGACAGGCCAAGCATTTTTGTTGCAACTTTATAGGTGCGTAGAAATGAACTTTTCCAGTATTGTCCTTTTTAATTGTTGGTTTTAATTTTTCTCCATTTTCTATTGCAGCTAAATATTTTTTTATAATATTTTTTTCAGTTGCATTCGGTTTAGAATTTTCATTTCGTATTTTATGTGAAGTTCTTTTAATACTAACATTGTATTTTTTTGCAACTTCAGCAGTTAAAGGAGAAGCTTTTGCATTACAAAAAGGAATGGCTTGTGCAGGACCACCTTCTTTCATGTGTTTCATTAAATTACTACCTAACTTTTTTACCGTTATTTGCCCTATTTCTTTACCTTTTGTTATGTATGATGCAATTTCTGCATCAGATAACTTATCTTCTTTAGTACAACTTGTAAAAAAAAGAATTGATAGACTTAGTATGATTAAATATTTCATAAGTTTCGCTTTTAAAAAATTATTTTACGAGGCTATATCCACTACGAGACCACCCAATAACTCCTCCGTTTAGGTTAACAACATTGTAGCCGTTGGCTTTTAATTTACCAGCAGCTTTCATGCTACGAGCACCAGATCTACAATAAACGTACACAGGTTTTGTTTTGTCAAGTTTTGCTGTTTTTGTAGTAAAAGCGCCATCATAAACATTAATGTTTATAGCATTTTTAATATGTCCTTGTTCAAATTCTTTTGGTGTACGAACATCTACTAATTGAACTTCTTTACCATCAATAGCAGTATTAAATGCTTTGGCTTCAACTCTAGATATTTTTGCTGTTTCTTGAGTTTTGTGGTTATTTGGAGTAACTGTAGTTTTACCAGTATTTTTTGTTTTTGCAGTTGCATTTATACAACTAGATAATGTAAATATTGTAATGAATAAAGCAATTAGTACACTTAGATTTTTAGTTTTCATCTTTTTTAGTTTTTATATTAATATTGTGGCAAACATAATTTATTAAAAATTATTGTTTTGTAACCAACGTTACAATTGATTTATTGCGATGTTAATTGTATAGAAAAGACTGCCTTTTTATGGGCAGTCTTTAATTGTATGAGTTATTAAACTATTACGAAAATGTTGTTGGACAAACATATTCTGTTAAAGGCGCATTAGTTTCTTTTAAATCATTAAAACCACCTCTAACATCTGTAACGTTTTTCACGCCATTTGCTTTAAAAATTGAAGCCGCTATTAATGATCTATATCCACTTGCACAGTGTAAAAAATACTCTTTATCAGTATCAATTTCAGCAAAATTTGCATTAATTGAATCTAATGGGAAGTTTTCAACACCTTTAACGTGCTCAGATCTGTATTGTGTTTCTGTTCTAACATCAGTTGGTTTTTCCATATCACCTTTTGCTAATGCATCAGTAAATTCTTGAGCAGACATTGAACCAATTTTATCAGCAGTTTTCCCTGCCTTTTTCCAAGCATCCATTCCACCTTTTAAGAAGCCAGCTACGTTGTCGTAACCAACTCTAGAGAAACGTGTGACCACTTCTTGCTCGCTGCCTTCATCTGCTATAAAAATAATTTTTTGTTGAATATTGGTGATTAAAGCACCAACCCAAGGAGCAAAACTCCCATCTATTCCAATATACCAAGCGCCAGGAACTGTTCCTTGCTCTGTATAAGCTTCTTTAGATCGTGTATCTACAACCAAAACTTCTTTTTGTTCGCTCATTTCTTCAAAAGTCGCTACATCCAATGCGGTCATCCCTTTTTCTAAAATAGTATCAATGCTCGTATTGATTGCTTTGTTCATTTTTACATTATTCGGAAAATACTGTGGTGGTGGTTTTAAACCAGTTGTTACTTCAACAATAAATTCTTCTTTTGTCATATCTGCACGTAATGCATAATTTGTTTTCTTTTGGTTACCTAATGTATCAAAAGTTTCTGAACTCATGTTTTTTCCACAAGATGATCCTGCACCGTGATTTGGATATACTAAGATATCATCTGGTAAAGGCATTATCTTATTACGTAAAGAATCGTATAAATAACCAGCTAAATCTGCTTCGGTTATTGAGCCTGATTTTGTAGCTAAATCTGGACGACCAACATCACCAATAAATAAACAATCTCCAGTAAGAACATAAGGTGTTTTACCATCTTTATCGGTTACTAAATAGGAAGATGATTCCATAGTGTGTCCAGGCGTATGTAGTAAAGTTAAAGTACCATCTCCAATTTTAAAAATTTCCCCATCTTTTCCGTTATGAATTTCATACTCCGTAACAGCATTTGGTCCAAAAACAATTGTTGCGCCTGTTTTTTTAGCTAAATCGTACTGTCCAGAGACGAAATCAGCATGAAAATGTGTTAAAAATATGTATTTAATTTTAGCATTATCCGCTTTAGCCATATCGATATATGGTTGACTTTCTCTTAATGGATCTACAATTGCAGCTTCTCCATTAGATTCGATATAGTATGCCATTTCTGCAAGGCATCCTGTGAAGATTTGTTCGACTTTCATTTTTATAAATTTAGTAGTTAAATAATGTTTAATTCTTTGTTGCTCAATTTATAACAATTTTTTAATTTCATTGTAACTCTTGTTACTTTTAACAGAAATTAAAGCTAATTGCTTTGTTCGATAAAGCTGTTAAAATCATTTTCTGATTGGTCATTATTGCATTGATGTTGAAAACAATCCACCGCTTCTTGAATACTCATAAAACAATGATCTGTACCAATACGATTAATTAAACCTGATTTTTTAAAGATATCTCTTACAGGACCTTTTAATCCTGTAAATGCGATTTCGATATTTTTTAATTTAAAATAATCGATAATTTCATTTAAAGCAAATACAGCACTACTATCTAAACTATCAATGCTTTCACCATCTATGATGAGCAGTTCTAATTGTGCTCCTTTAAATTTGGCAAATTCTTGTAGTTTGTCTTTAAAATACGTAGTGTTGGCAAAGTGTAATTGTGCATCAAAACGGACAATAAGTACTTTTTCATCAATAATAACATTATCAAATCGTTTCCTGTTTCTGTAAAAGTGTGTTTCTGGTACACGTCCTAAAATTGCAATATGTGGTTTTACAATTTTGTAAATTAACATTCCTAGTGATAATAAAACACCTGTCGCAATTCCTTCTTTTATTCCAATAGTTGCTGTTACTATAAGTGTTGCATTTAATATAAGTAAATCTCTTTTGGAATATTTTATGAGTTGTTTTGGGATTTTAAAATCTAATAATCCAAAAACGGCAACCATAATTATTGCTGCCAATACGGCTTTGGGTAAAAAATAAAATAAAGGAGTTAAAAATAATAGGGTTAAACCCACTACAACTGCCGATATTATTGCAGCTAATGGTGTGTTTGCGCCATCTTGATCATTTACTGCGGTTCTAGAAAAGCCACCTGCAGCTGGATAGGTTTGAAAAAACGAACCTATTAAGTTCCCCATTCCTAATGCAATAAGCTCTTTGTTTGGCAATACTTTATAATTGCTATGTTTTATTTCTACCGCTTTTGCAACAGAAATTGATTCCAAAAAGGCAATAAAAGATAATGTGAAAGAAATAGGTAATAATTTCATCATGATTTCTTTATCAAAATGAGGCATTTTAAAATGTGGTAATCCTTCTGGAATTTCTCCAACAATTGCTACACCATGCTGATCTAATTTTAAAAACTTAACGATGAGAATACTCAATACAACTACAACTAATGCAGCGGGAACTTTCTTTAAATATTTTTTAAATAGTACAATAATTAGTATAGCTGATATTCCTATAGTAAAAGTGATTATATGTGTTTCATTGATATGTAAATAGGCATCGGAGACTAAATTTTGTATCCTATTATTTCTACTCATATCTACACCCAAGAGATTTTTTAATTGATTTAAACCAATTATTAATGACGCAGCAGAGGTAAAACCACTAATTACAGGTTTTGATAAAAAATTCACTAAAAATCCCAACCTAAATAACCCAAAAATAATTTGTAATGCGCCCATCATAAAAGCCAACATTACGGCAAATTCTATAAAATGATCTGTCCCTACTTCGGCTAATGCACCAACACCAGCTGCTACAATTAAGGAATCCATGGCTACTGGTCCAACAGCTAATTGGCGTGATGTTCCAAAAATAGCATATACTATTTGTGGTATCATTGCGGTATATAGCCCATAAATTGGTGGCAAATTAGCAATCATTGCATATGCAATCCCTTGTGGAATTAGCATAATTCCAACAGTTAAACCTGCATTTAAATCGCCTTTTAACCAATCTTTATTGTAGCTTGATAGCCAACTTAAAAAAGGAAAAATAGTTTTTAAATTCATTTTTAGTTATTTGTAGTAGTTTTGCAAAAGTACTACCTATTATTAGATCTGTTTGTAATATGTGTTACTAAAGCTGGGTTTTACCATAAGGTAAATTTAATAAAACCAAACATTTAAGCAACCTTAAAAAGAAGTAACAATATTAAAATTTAATCCTGTTGAAGCACTTACTTCACGGCAAACACCACCAACACAAAGTAAACCACCACGTTGTTTCCCGTAGCTTAAAGCAAAGCGACTTTTACCTTTGGTGTAGCTTGCTCCAAAATTATAAAAATGAGAAGTATCTCCACCATAATTATACATATCGGTTGCAAATAGCGATAATTTTGTTGAGGCATTGTACTCAATTGTTCCTGCTGCCCAATTTTTTTTATCTTCTTTGGTCCATAGATGTTGAATTTCAGCACGAACTGCTTTTCCACCACCAATTTTGTAAGTAGATTCGGCAATAGCAATATTTGCTTTTACAACACCATCTTCACCTTCTAAGAGTTCTTTATTGTAATATACATTTACATATGAAAAGATTGATCTCCATTTTTTGGACCATTTTTTACGCACTTCAAGATTTAAATCTCTATAAAATACATGACGATAATTTAAAAAATCGGTATTGTATACCACATCATATTTACTACCATAAGTAATGTTTTTATCAATTGTTGTATATAAACTTGCCCAATGAGAGAAATTTGCTGCTAATTTAGTTCCGTATTTTCCACCTAAAAAACTACCTTTTTTAATTTTATAGTAAATATCGATTTGATCTCCTATTTCACCATCACTCACAAAACCGGTAACTTCTCCTGTACTTTCGTCAAAATAAACATTTGTAAAATCTAACCCTGGTTGTGCTTGGTATACATAGATATTGGTTAATGAGTAATCGTGTTGTTTTGTTAATCCAGGAACATAAGTCATTATTTGTTCGTTAAAATTATTTCCTGCAGCAGCACGTTCGCTATAAAAACTCATATTTTCTAAGCGTCTAAATGTATTACTAATACCCAATCCTTTTTTGGAATAACCAAGCGTAAGTAATAACGCATTTCCGTTATCTTTAAAACCTTCGTGAACTACACCATTTTTTATTCTTACATCATCACTTTTGTAAACATACTCTGTATTTAAATAAAAATTCCCTGCGGTTGCATCCAATCGCGTTGAGGTTGTATAGACATAATTTGGAAATGGGTCACCTAGAAAACCAGGTGTCGTACTCACGTAATCTTCATCTTTACCAACAAAGCTCAATCCGATATTTAATCCTATTTTATCCGATTTCATAAGGGGTTTTAAATCTATTTCGGAATTGAATCCATAAATATTACTTTCTGATATTTTGAAACCATTACGTTGCCTTGCAACCAAACCAGTTACTTCTATAGCATCATTTATATTGTATTTTATTCTTCCACCAAGTAATGCATTATTAATTCCTAGTTGGCGATTTTCCCAAGAGCGCAAGGTTAAACCACTGCCAAATTGTTCGTAAAAATGTCCTAGTGTTGCTTCAACTTTTGCTGTTTTGTATTTAGTAAATGCAGTAGCTAAACCCAATTGCTTATTATATGAAGGTGAATAATTTAAAATGGCATTTGGTGCATAACCTTCGAGTTGTATCCCAAAAGAAAATTTATTAATATCATAATTTAGATTTAAATAGCTATTAGATCTAAAGTTGTCTTCTTCTATGGCAACATTGAGCTCGTTAAAAAAATTATATTGCTTATTCGATTCAAAACCTACTGTAAAATTCCCTTTATTTTCTTGAGCAAAAGAAAAGAATGTAGTGGCAATAAATAAGATTGATAATAGTTGTTGTTTCATTTTTAAAAATTTGCTCAAATATACAAAAAATCATATATCTAGATTACTTAATTAAAGCTCATAAAAAAATCCTCAAAATTTAATTTGAGGATTTTATAATAAGTAACTTTTTAAAGTTTATTTTAAGGCTTTAAATTTCTCATAAACTTCATCTTCACTTCCTGGCGTGTAACCTGAGTGTGTGTATAAAATCTTGCCATCTTTAATAATTAATAAATAAGGTGGTGCAGAAAAATTTAATGCTTTTTTTAATTCTTGATTAGTGTCTAGTAAAATTTCGTAATCCCAATCTTTACCATTAACCATTGGTTTTACTCTAGAAACCGAACGAGAATTATCTATAGAAATTGCAATTAATTCAAAATCGAATTCATCTTGCATTTCTTCATAATCATCATTTATAGCTTCTAATTCCTGAATACAAGGTCCGCACCAAGTTGCCCAAAAGCTAATTACAATGGCTTTATCTTTACTTTTTTCGATAAGGTTAACAGTTTCTCCATCTGTGTTTTTTAAACTGATGTTTGGAAATTTTTTTTGAGCATTTCCAAAAGTAAATGAAAGTGTAAATACGACGAGTAATAATAATTTGTTCATAGTTATTAAATTGATAGTTGTTATTTGGTTTACAATAATATAAATATAATTTGATTAATCTTACTATATTTGCAAATAATAATTCAAAAAGCATGCCAAAAATGAAAAACGTTTTCAAAATAATTTTAGTTTCGATATTTATTTCACTATCATTAACATCTTGTTATAAAAGTGAAGACGTTCCTGGTGAAACTATAGTTGATCCATCGGAGTTTACACAAAAATTATTAATAGAAGATTATACAGGAACTTGGTGTGTAAACTGTCCAGCTGCCGGTCACGCTATACACAATGCGGTAAACGGAAATGATCGTTTTATAGCAGTTGGTATTCATTATAGATCTACGGGAGAAGTAATGCAAAATGAGTTTTCTGAAACATTGGTTACTAACTTTAATCCACATGGAATTTTTCCAAGAGTTGCTTTAAATAGAGAAGAAGCTGTTTGGACAGATGATTATTTAGTTTCGAATTTAGTCTCAAAATTAAATAAATATGCACCTGTTGGTTTAGCAATTAATTCGAATTTGGTAGGAAATGTAATTGATGTAACTGTAAAAGTTGGTTTTGTTGAAGAAATGCTTACAGCACCTAATTATAAACTAGTTGTTTATTTGGTTGAAGATGAATTTGTGTATCCACAGCACAATGCCTCATTACCCAATTTGCCACTTATTATAGAAGATTATGAGCATAATGATATTTTGCGATATTCATTTACCAATACTTTGGGTGATAACATTCCAAATGCTATTGCAGGCGATCATCGATTTACCCAAAATTTCACATCGGTTAATTTACCTAGCACTATCGATGATATTACTAAAATAAGAATCGTTGCTTTTGTAGTTGATGAAAATAACAATTGTTTAAATGTACAAATGGCAACTGTTGGTATGGATAAAGATTTCGATTAATATCTTAATGTAACAATTCCAAACCATCAGCAATTAAATTGCCATATTTACCAGCTTTGTATTTTTCTAAATAAGCCAAGACTTCATTTTTAAAGGGATCATCCAATTTATTGGAAAGTTCATAAATTTCTAAACCTAGAATCCATTCCTTATCGGATGAATTTATGGTATTAAAAATGGTTTTTAATTTACTGATATTTACGTTGTGCTGTTCACGCATATCTCTCACTTCTTGATACAATTTATGAATCGCTTTATCAGCATCAGAATATTTAATTTTATGAGTTTTTTCTTTTGGAGCCGTATAAGTTAATTCGTAATTATCGGGATCTGCAATACCAGAATAAGCCGATACAATATTAGCGCCAATCGCCATATCATAAATTCCCCATTCGGGTTGAAATAGTACTTCATCACCGTATTTGACAGTACAATTTTTAAAAGAAATAAGGATAATCTTACCTTGTAAATTTCGTTTACCTGTTATTATTTCTCCACTTACGGTAATACCTCGTTTAAAATTAAGGGTAACTTGTTTGCCTTCAAAAATCCCGTAAGCTTCCAAATCGGTTGGTGACATATCTTCGATAGCAATATTAATACCTTTTAATTTTCCTACGGGCGATCCAAAACCTTCGCTGTGATATTCTTTTCCGTGACCAATAATTTGTTTATTCTTATAAGCCAAAGCAGTTTCTCCTGTGGTTTGGAAATAGATAGCATGATAATTTTCATCATCAATTACACGTGTAAAATTCCCCGATATTTGAATACCAGTAGCTAGTTCTATCGTTCCTAAATCATTAGAATCGATTAATTTTTCGATCCCTTTTAAACCTCCATTTCTAAGTGCCATAGTATCTGCAAATTCTTCTAGAACAAAGCTTAAATGTGCAAAATTTGGCGTTACATATAATTGTGGTTGAGGTTTGGTAATATCAAAAGCCATATCTGCAGCTTTAATAGAATAGGGTAATTTCTCTACATCGTTACTTAAGCACCATTTACTTTCTCCAATAGACGATAATAAACCAGCGCCATAAATTTTAGGGTTGTCTATTTCTCCAATTAATCCATATTCAACAGTCCACCAATGTAAATTTCTTATATGAGCCATTTCACTTGGTTCACCCATATTAGAAACAATATCTGCAATAATTTGCGTTGCTTTTTCAACAGCACTTTCTTTTGTATTTGGATTCTCTTTAATGATCGATAAATGTCGAATTGCTTCATACAATTCATAATCTTTAGCCGATGAAATCGCTTTAGAGCCAATTTCACCAAAACGTCTTAAATATTCGGCATATTCTGGATTTGCAATAATGGGCGCGTGACCAGCAGCTTCATGAATAATATCTGGTGCAGGCGTATATTCTATATGTTCTGCCGTTCTAATATCTGCTGCAATTACTAAGGTGTTATAAGCCTGAAACTCCATAAAAGCATTTGGCGGAATAAAACCATCAACAGCGACTGCATGCCATCCAATATTTTTTAAAATACGATTCATACCTTCCATTTTTGGAATGCTTTCTGTAGAAACACCTGTTTCTTCCAATCCATTTAAATAAGAGTCGTGTGCTATTTCACCTAAAAACTGAGTGCTTTTACGCATTACATATCTCCAAACTGCTTGATTTTTTGCAGTATATTCATTATAAGGTTGTTTAATTGTAAATACGCGTAAATGTTTGGGTAATTTGTTTAAAAAGTCAGTTTTATCACTCATGAATTATTTTTTAAAGAGATCTATAGTTGTATTGTAAAACTACGTCTTTTAGGGGAAATATCTTCAATAAATTTAGCTATTATAAATACAAACTCGTGTTTTTATAAAAAAATTGTATTTTTACGCTTTAACTTTATTAAAAATATTATGAGAAGAGGTGGCGGATTAAAAATACGTTTATTAATTGGTGCAGGTATTATTTTGTTTTCTTTATTTAAATATTGGGGAAGTGCCAAAGTAAATAAATATACGGGTAGAAAACAGCACATTACATTAACAACGGGAGATGAAATAAGAATGGGTTTACAAAGTGCTCCTCATATGGCGAAGCAGCATGGTGGATTGTATCCCGATCAAGCGGCACAAGATTTGGTAGATCGTGTAGGAAATAAATTGGTAAACAATAGCATCGCACGTGAAACAGGTTATCGTTACGAATTTCATTTACTTAGAGATCCACAAGCTATTAACGCATTTGCACTTCCTGGTGGACAGGTATTTATTACTTATGCATTGTATTCTCAATTGGAAAATGAAGATCAATTGGCTGGTGTATTGGGTCACGAAATAGGTCATGTTGTAGGAAGACATTCTGCTGATAGAATGACCAAGCAAAAATTGACGCAAGGTATTTTATCGGGTGTTTCTGTTGGTGGTGGTGCTAATGCTGGTCAAATGGCAGCTCAAATCGCCAATATGGTAAACATGAAATATGGTCGAGACGATGAGTTAGAATCCGATGATTTGGGAGTGCGTTTTATGTTAGATGCAGGTTATGAACCAGAACAAATGCTAGGAGTAATGCGAATTTTAAAGAAATCTAGTGGTGGAAGACGTGTACCAGAATTCCAATCTACGCATCCCGATCCAGAAAATAGAATGGCAAAAATTAAAGCAGCTATTAAAAAATATAGAGGCAAAAGAAGATAATTTATTCTTTTTCTTCACCAATTAACAATACATTATTAGCTTTATCATAAAGGAAAAATTGATTTTTCTTAACTTTAAAATGATGAGATTTTGCTAGCGCACCTGTAAATGCTCTTTCAATATCAGCTTTATCAGCACAATACATTTTTGTTGCCATTAAACGATCTAGTTTAATTTTATCACCATCAATAGTTATATTTCCACCATACTGGTTACAGCCTGTATTTCCATTAAGTTTATTTTTTTCTAAGTTAAAAATTAATGTAGGATTATCACTTTTTAATTTTTCATTATTTAAGGTGACAACAGTATATGAATTGGCGATTTTTTGTGCTTTGTTGGATGCTAAATCAGTTTTTTCTACATCATCTTTATCAGATGATTTTTTAGTTGTGTTACATGAGAACAGCATTGTTAAGCTTAGTAGTACAAAAATAATGTTTAGTGTTTTCTTCATAATATTATAGTTTATATTTTACGTTCAATTACATAATTTACCATTAAAATTAAAGA
>Ga0256844_10000752_pt1 | contig 12243 bp, 10 predicted proteins | sample MusselsmetaG_FD_189100 | JGI IMG/M metagenome (GOLD analysis project Ga0256844, IMG submission 189100) | Mussel associated microbial communities from hydrothermal vent at the East Pacific Rise, Pacific Ocean - Mussels | ecosystem: Host-associated > Mollusca > Shell > Unclassified ... | reverse complement strand
TGTCTCAAGGAAACCATAATCATTTGTTTTTGCAAAAACAGCCAGAGAGTTAATCAAACCAATGTTTGGCCCTTCAGGTGTTTCGATAGGACATACACGACCATAATGGGTTGGATGTACATCGCGCACTTCAAAACCTGCGCGCTCACGCGTCAAACCACCTGGACCTAACGCAGAAATACGACGCTTATGTGTAATCTCTGACAAAGGATTATTTTGATCCATAAACTGAGATAATTGACTTGAGCCAAAGAACTCTTTAACCGCCGCTGATACTGGCTTTGCATTCACCATATCTTGAGGCATTAAACCTTCACTTTCAGCAACCGTTAAACGCTCTTTTACAGCACGCTCAACACGAACCAAGCCTATGCGGAAGGCATTCTCTGCCATTTCACCAACACTTCGTATACGACGATTACCAAGATGATCAATGTCATCAATCACACCATGACCATTACGGATATCAATTAATGTTTTAAGAACATTAACAATATCAGAGTCTGTTTTCCCTGACGCCTTGATTTTTTCATACTGCGAGCCATACTTTTCAACCAGCAACTTTGAAGCGGCATCACTACGACCAGACAAATAACCCAAATCAAATAGAATAGATGGCCCCGTCTCAATATCATATTCAAGACGGCGGTTAAATTTCATGCGCCCTACTGCAGACAAGTCATAACGTTCTTCAGAGAAGAATAGATTATGAAATAGGTTCTCGGCTGCTTCTTTTGTAGGTGGCTCACCTGGACGCATCATTCGATAGATTTCTATCATGGCCTCCAAAGGAGTTTGAGCCGCATCTACTTTCAAAGTATTTGAAATGAACGGCCCACAATCTAACTCATTCGTATAAATAACATCAAACTTCTTAACATCATTCTCACGCAGCAACTCTATCAATTCTTCAGTTAGCTCAGCATTGGCTTCTGCTATAAACTCACCTGTAGATGTATCCACTATATTATGAGCCAGCATCTTCCCATGAACATAATCTTCAGGAACTTCAAGCTTTTTAACTTTTGCTTTTTCAAGCTTACGAACATGCTTAGCAGTAATTCGACGACCAGCCTCAACAATTTTTTCATCATCGATAATTATATCAAAAGACGCTAGCTCGCCTCTCAAGCGATCTGGATCAAGTGCCATCAGTATTTTCGTTTTCTGCAAAGTCACAGTCAACTTATCGAAGAAACAGTCTAATATTTCTTCTGTCTCCATACCCAGTGCACGAAGAAGAATAGTTGCAGGTAGCTTTCTACGACGATCAATACGTACAAATACAGCATCTTTTGGATCAAACTCAAAGTCCAACCAAGAACCACGATAAGGAATTACTCGCGCATTATGCAGTAGCTTACGAGCAGTATTTGTTTTACCTTTATCATGATCGAAAAACACACCAGGAGAGCGATGTAATTGAGAAACGATGACACGCTCGGTACCGTTAATTACAAAAGTACCTTTCTCTGTCATTAGAGGCATTTCGCCTAAGTAAACATCTTGCTCTTTAATATCTTTAACAACTTTTGTCTTTTTCGGCGCATCTTTATCGTAGATAACCAAACGCAAAGTCGCACGCAATGAAGTCGCGTAAGTGAGACCACGTTGTTGACATTCACGCACATCAAAAACAGGCTCCGCCAAGTTGTAGTCAACATATTCCAGCATAACAAAGCCAGAGTAACTAACAATTGGGAACACAGAATTAAATGCTCCATGCAAACCAGCATCTCTACGTTCTTCAACAGGGATATCTGTTTGCAAATACTGGCGATATGACTCCAGTTGAATTGCTAAAAGATAAGGTATATCCAATACCTGGGGGCGTTTACCAAAATCCTTGCGGATACGTTTTTTCTCAGTAAAAGACAGAGCCATCTTATTTCCTCTTCCGAAATCCATTCAGCACTTAAATACAGAACACAAAGGGTTATATCCTGCAAAACATCCTTTGGTGAAAGACATTACAACCACCAAAGAATAAAAATTCTTAACACTTAAATAAACTTTTCAATAAATGAATTCTATTTAAGCGACAAAAGGCCGACAGCGAAAATCACACTGTCAGCCCATTGATTTATGAAAAAAGAAACTCTTTTTTCATAGTTGAAGCAATTACTTCAATTCTACTGTAGCGCCAGCTTCTTCAAGCTGCTTTTTTGTCTCTTCTGCGTCTTCTTTAGAAGCACCTTCTTTAACAGTAGCTGGAGCACTCTCTACCATTTCTTTTGCTTCTTTCAGACCAAGACCAGTGATAGCACGAACTGCTTTGATTGCAGATATCTTGTTATCGCCGAAGCTAGTCATTACTACGTCAAACTCAGACTTTTCTTCAACTGCTCCACCAGCGTCACCGCCAGCAGCTGGAGCAGCAGCTACAGCCGCAGCCGCAGAAACGCCAAATTTTTCTTCCATATCAGAAATCAGTTCTACGACTTCCATTACACTCATGTTTGATATTGCTTCTAGAATATCATCTTTAGAAACAGCCATTGTATTTCTCCTAAACCTAAATCAGTAAGCCACATACGTGACCATAATTAATATTAATAAATAAAACCATCTAAACCAAAAACTAACCTATAAATAACTAGGCAGCTTTCGAGTCACGAACAGCAGCAACAGTACGAACAAGTTTTCCTGGAACCTCATTAAGCGTACGAGCAAGCTTCTCTACAGGCGCTCTCAATGTACCAGCCAATATAGCCAGCGCTTGATCACGTGTAGGCAACTTAGCCAAACGATCAATTTCAGAAGCAGCAAGTAACTCTCCACCAACGGAAAGCATCTTAACTTCCAACTTGTCATGCTCTTTAGAAAAATCTTTTAAAACCCTAGCCGCAGCGCCTGGATCTTCTTGCGAAAATGCCAATACCAACGGACCAACAAAACCATCACTCATACATGCAAAATTTGTATCAGCAAGGGCGAGTTTTGCCAGATTATTCTTCACTACACGTAAATAAACACCACCTTCACGCGCTTTAACACGCAATTCAGTCATCTCTACTACGCTTAATCCGTGGTATTCAGCAGCAACCGCGGAGTGAGCATCTGTAGCTACTGCAGCAACCTCAGAGACAATCTTCTTCTTGTCTTCAAAAGTTAATGCCACAACATCTACCTCTTCTAATTCGGCAGCACAAACCACCGTTAATTAAACACCCAGCCCAAACAACAAGCCAAGCATTGTTAAAACGACGTGCCCCAAATCAACTGATTTAGGTTACGCCATCTACGCAGGAACATTAAGCCTCTATAACAATCAACTCAAAAGCCGACAAAAGATAGAAGCACCTACGGTCTTTGATGACATACAACCAAGTATATCCATCACCAGCCCTCTAAAATTCAAAGAGCCTAAGCATATAAATATGCCAATTCTTTTCTAATTCTTACGACTCAACTGTCGCAGTATCCACAGCCAAACCAGCACCCATAGTGCTAGAAACCGAAATCCTCTTAAGGAAAACGCCTTTTGCTGAAGTTGGCTTAGCTTTTACAAGCGCAGCAACCAAGGCACTAAGATTTTCTTGAAGCGCTTTCGCTTCAAAGTCTACATTACCAATACCACAATGGATAATTCCAGCCTTATCAGTACGATAACGCACCTGACCGCCTTTAGCATTCTTTACAGCAGTCGCAACATCTGCCGACACTGTACCCACCTTAGGATTAGGCATCAAGCCACGAGGACCAAGAACCTGACCCAACTGACCAACAACTCGCATAGCATCTGGACTTGCAATTACCACATCAAAATCCATGTTACCCTTCTTAACCTCTGCTGCCAAATCATCCATACCGACAATATCTGCACCAGCTGCTTTTGCAGCCTCAACATTATCACCCTGCGTGAATACAGCAACACGAACTGTCTTACCTGTTCCGTGCGGCAAAACCACCGAACCACGAACAACCTGATCTGACTTACGAGGATCAATACCAAGATTAACACTCACATCAACACTCTCAGAAAAACCCGCTCTTGGCAGATCTTTCATCAGCTCGAACGCTTCTAGTGACGAGTAAAGGTGATCAACTTTAATTTTTTCTTGCATCAACTTTTGACGCTTAGTTAGCTTAGCCATTATTTAACACCTTCTGTATCTATACCCATACTACGAGCACTTCCCGCAATAGTGCGTACCGCCGCATCCATATCTGCAGCCGTTAGATCAGGATCTTTAGCAGTAGCAATTTCTTCCAACTGCGCACGCGTCACTGTTCCAACTTTTTGAGTATTCGGAACACCACTACCCTTCTGAACGCCCGCCGCTTTCTTTAATAAAATTGAAGCCGGAGGTGTCTTAGTAATATAAGTGAAGCTACGATCATTATAAACAGTGATCACTACCGGAATAGGCATTCCCTGCTCGGCACTTTGCGTCTCAGCATTAAACGCCTTACAAAATTCCATTATATTAATACCCGCCTGACCCAGCGCAGGACCAACAGGTGGACTTGGATTTGCCTGACCCGCAGGAACCTGCAGCTTCAGATATGTTTCTACTTTCTTAGCCATTTTCTTACTCCCGAGTTCAAACGTCTTCAGCAAGTCTGCACATCAATAATTGACCACAAACCCCTTCAAACTCCTCGCCATTAATTCAAATAAATCAGGTCTTTTCAACCTGAAAAAACTCTAGCTCAACCGGAGTTGAACGTCCAAAAATTTGTACTGCAACACGCATTGTGCTTTTCTCATAGTTAACATCTTCAACCACACCACTAAAGTCATTAAACGGCCCATCATTAACACGAACCACCTCACCAACTTCAAACAGCACTCGCGGACGAGGCGCAGTAACTCCCTCCTCCATTCGATTCATTATTGCACTAACTTCTTTTTCAGTAATTGGTGCGGGCTTATCACTTGTCCCACCAATAAAACCCAAGACACGCGGCGTATTTTTCACCAAATGCCAACTATCATCATTAAGCTCCATCTCAACCAAAACATAACCCGGGAAAAACTTACGCGTACTTTTGCGCTTTTGCCCTTCACGCATCTCTACAACTTCTTCGGTAGGAATCAATATCTCACCAAAAAACTCTTGCAAACCAAGACGCTCAATACGCTCTTCAAGCGCCCCTCTTACCTTCATTTCGTAGTTAGAGTAAGCGTGAACAACAAACCATTGCTTAGACATACTAACCACCCACCGATAATAAGGCCTTTACACCAGCGCCTAACAACATATCTACCAACCATAGAAATATTGCCAATATCACAACAAGAATAAACACCATCAATGTTGTTTGCATTGTTTCAGCACGCGTAGGCCAAACCATCTTTCGAACTTCAGTTCGAGACAAACCCAAGAAACCAATCAGCCCCTTGCCTTTAGCAGTTGTTAGCGATACACCGACCGCGACACCCACCATAACCAAAAGACCCAAGACACGATACAAAAGTGACTCTTCTGCAAAATAATAAAAGCCCACAATACCCGCTATCAATATAGCCAACGCAAGCAATAGCTTGATGGTATCAAAGAATGAACCCTGTGCTTCTGTATTAGTCGCCATATTTTGCTAGTTTCAGCTTAGTTTTAGCCTATCCCTGTCTACAAATAACTATAAATAACCTTAATTTCAGAAATGGCAGGCCAGGAGGGACTCGAACCCCCAACAATCGGTTTTGGAAACCGGTGCTCTACCAATTGGAGCTACTGGCCTAGATTAAGCTTAGTAACAACCAAACTAGGTTTTCTGAAACAACAAAAGAACGAAGCACAAACCACAAACAATCGCATGTAATTACGCTTCGTCCTTTATAAAGGACGCGGAAGTATAACAGAAAGTTCTAATTACTCAATGCTAATTTCCACACCCATTTTTCTTTACTGAATTACTACCCAGCTTAAGAAACAACCTTAGCTACAACACCCGCACCAACTGTACGACCACCTTCGCGAATAGCAAAACGCAAACCGTCTTCCATCGCAATAGGATTGATTAGTGTTACAACCATCTTCACGTTATCGCCTGGCATTACCATTTCTGTTCCTTCTGGTAATTCACAAGCACCGGTAATATCGGTTGTTCTAAAGTAGAACTGTGGGCGGTAACCATTAAAGAATGGCGTATGACGACCACCTTCATCTTTTGATAGCACATAGACTTCTGCTTCAAAAACTGTATGCGGTGTAATTGACCCTGGCTTACATAAAACCTGACCACGCTCAACTTCTTCACGTTTAGTACCACGTAGTAGTACACCTACGTTATCACCAGCCTGACCTTCGTCTAGTAGCTTGCGGAACATTTCAACACCAGTACAAGTAGATGTTAACGTGTCTTTGATTCCTACGATTTCGATATCGTCACCTACGTGTACGATTCCGCGCTCGATTCTTCCTGTTACAACAGTTCCACGTCCCGAGATAGAGAATACATCCTCTACTGGCATTAAGTAATCACCATCTACCGCACGCTCTGGCTCTGGGATGTAAGTATCTAGCGCATTTACTAGCTCTACGATTTTTTCTACGTACTTTTCTTCGCCGTCTAGTGCTTTAAGCGCAGAACCTGTAATGACTGGCGTATCATCGCCTGGGAATTCGTACATATCGAGCAACTCACGTATTTCCATTTCTACTAGCTCTAGCAGCTCATCATCATCAACCATGTCGGCTTTATTCATGAATACTACGATATAAGGCACACCTACCTGACGTGAAAGAAGGATATGCTCGCGTGTTTGTGGCATTGGGCCGTCTGCTGCCGATACTACTAGTATCGCACCATCCATCTGTGCTGCACCTGTGATCATATTCTTTACGTAATCGGCGTGACCTGGGCAATCTACGTGTGCGTAGTGACGATTCTCTGACTCGTATTCTACGTGTGACGTTGAGATTGTTATTCCACGTGCTTTTTCTTCTGGCGCATTATCGATCTCGTCGAATGCTTTTACTTCACCACCCATTTTCTCTGCCATTACTTTTGTAAGCGCAGCGGTTAGTGTTGTTTTTCCATGGTCAACGTGACCTATGGTGCCCACGTTGACGTGGGGCTTGTTACGTTCAAATTTTTCTTTGGACATGACAAAATACCCTTGTATTAAAATTAATCTTCAAAAAGCACGCTTATATTTAAATAATACCAACGCACACATTATTTACTACTGTACAAATTTGGAGCTCATAACCGGATTTGAACCGGTGACCTCGTCCTTACCAAGGACGCACTCTACCAACTGAGCTATATGAGCGTTTAATATTACAAACTACCTACCACACAGCCAGCCATATAAATTGGAGCGGGTGGCGAGAATCGAACTCGCAGCATCAGCTTGGAAGGCTGAGGTATTACCACTATACGACACCCGCTAATAATGGTGGAGGGGGACGGATTCGAACCATCGAAGCTTACGCGGCAGATTTACAATCTGCTCCCTTTGGCCACTCGGGAACCCCTCCAAAATTAGGCGGGCAATTTTGAGGTAAAGTTAGCGCACTGTCAACAAACAAATCAGATAATTTGCAACTCTTTTTGCTTTGCTTCTCACCTTTATATTTGTATTTATCCTGTTATTATCAGCCAGTGATCCGTTAAGTATTATTTTTTATGATATTTTCAGCAATACTGCTTAACTATTTCACCCTTAAAACAAACAACAATCTATGAAAGTCACCTTATGAAAATTACAATTTATGGTGTGGGCTATGTTGGACTAGTCACAGGCGCTTGTATGGCCCAAGTTGGCAATGATGTCTTGTGTGTCGATATTGATCAAACCAAAATACAAAAATTACTTGATGGCGAAATGCCTGTTTTTGAACCCCACCTCAAACGCATGGTTTCCGAAAATATTGCTTCTGGGCGTTTAAAATTCTCTTTATCTGCACAAGAAGGCGTAGAGCATGGTCTATATCAGTTTCTTGCTGTAGATACCCCTTCTAATGAGGATGGCTCCACAAACCTCTCAAATGTTTTTGATGTCACCGACTCAATTTCTCAATACATCAATAACTATCGAATCATCATTACAAAATCAACACTACCCATTGGCACTGCTGACAATATTGGCGCAAAGATCGCGGAAGGCATAAAAGATCGCGGAGAAAATATTGAATTCGACATGGTTTCCAACCCTGACTTTTTAAAAGAAGGCGCGGCAATTGATGACTTTATGAAACCTGACCGCATTATTGTTGGCGCTAACAATCCGCGCACCATTGAACTTATGCGCGAACTCTACGCCCCCTTTAATCATCGACGAGATCATCTGGTCGCAATGGATACTCGCTCAGCCGAATTAACTAAGTATGCAGCAACAGCCCTGCTCGCAACAAAAATCAGCTTTATGAATGAGCTTGCTAATATTGCCGAACTCGTTGATGCAGATATTGAACAGGTACGAGTGGGAGTTGGCTCTGATCCACGAATCGGCTATCACTTTATTTATCCAGGCTGTGGCTATGGCGGCTCTTACTTTCCCAAGGACATCCATTCTCTTAAACACACTGCCACTCAAGTTGGCTATGATGCAGAATTATTAACAGCGGTCGAATCCATAAACGAACAACAAAAAAACAAACCTTTTACTAAGCTACAACAATATTATGGCGAATCATTAAAAGACAAGACCATTGCATTATGGGGTTTATCTTTTAAGCCAAACACAGATGACATGCACTCAGCTTCAAGCCGCGCTGTAATGGAGGCACTTTGGAAGGTTGGCGCAAAAGTGAAAGCTTATGACCCTGCCGCGCAAAAAGAATGCAGACGCATTTATGGCGAGCGAGATGATTTAGAGCTATGTAAAACAAGCGATGAAACATTAGACAATGCCGATGCACTTGTCATTGTTACCGAGTGGCAAGAATTTAGATCCCCAGATTTTAATAAAATTAAATCCTCCCTCAAAGACCCTGTTATCGTTGATGGACGAAACTTATACCAACCAGATCAGATGAAAGAACTTGGATTCACCTACTTTGGCATGGGCAGAGGTGAAAATGCTACCGCTAAGAGCACTCCCACCTACAACCAAAACAATAACCAGCGTTAGTGGCTAGACTTCATTAACAACTTAAAAATCTTAAAGTTGATCACCCAAAAGCGCAGGTGTTGCCATATTAAACAACGTCTCATAAAACGAGTGATACCCGTTGGCTTAGGTGGATAATAGGATTGCGTGTAAGGCTCTTTGTTCTTTGCCATGATATTTTACCAATTTGTATTTACTAATATTTTAATGATTAAGGACTAAAACTTAGTCAGGCATTACCGCCCAACCAGGTTTCATTTTTGCCTGATAGATAAAGGCATGGTGCAGGATATATTTCATCCAATGACCCGCAAGACCAATCTCACCAAAAGTTAAATCCATGTCGCGCCCGTACTCAGGGTATTTATCATAATCTGGAACAACAGGGTAAACCGTCATAGTTGCCGCGCTCCCTTTGAAAATATGCGAGCCAGTAGAAACTACACAAGCAGCGCCCATCTCGCCCATTGAGGCCTCATGAGTTGGCTCGGTTGCGCCATGAAGAATCATATCTCGAATGCTTTTAGCAACAGTCTTTGCCATCGCGGCCGAAGGCATGCCCGTACGTGGTGGCGTAGGATTGATCGGTGTACCGTTAGGGCTAGACATAGGCTTGCTAATTAGATGCGGCGGCGCAAACGCGATACCAACAGCAAATAGGTTTTTGTATGTTGGATTCTGATAATTCTTAGGCCAATCAGCCATACTCCATTCTTCAAAAGGTTTGGCATTATAGTCTGCATCCACTTTCAAGAATTTATTCGGCGCAAACAAAACATCAGTAATATCATCACCTGCTTTATTGTAAGCCAATAAACCGACACCCGCGAAAGGTGGAATCAACATGGTGAAATCATACTCAATATCTTCGTACTCACCGTCTAGGTTTTCATAATAGATTTTGCTTTCATCAACTTTATTAACGTGCGCGCGAGTAATCCACTCAATATCAAACTCAACCATTAATGATTCAGCAAACGTTTTTCCATTGGTGATGTAACCGCCACGATTAATATGAACACCACCCATGCCAAAGTCGCCCAGCTCATATTCATTACTCACCCAAATGATTCGGGCTTTATCACGAACACCTGCATTACGAATGGTGTAATCAACATTGAAAAGGTACTCAAACGCTGCACCTTGACAGGTACACATACCGTGACCTGTACCAACAACAAAAGTGCGTTCCTCGCCTTTTTTCATTGCTTCGATTTGCTCGTGCAATTTTTCATTGGCTTCAATCGCATGATCTGGCGTACAAACCGACGTGGTGAAACCAACATCTGGACCTAAGCCCTCGGTTGCGCCAAAGTTTAATTTTGGCCCTGTTGCGTTGACCAAATAATCATATTCAATTTGATCTGTTTCACCTGCTTTACTCTCGCTGGTGTATTCCAACACAACATAAGGCTTATCAGAATTGCTACCGCCTTCTGGATGAATTGAAATGGCTTTTGCTTGATGAAAATCAACCCCTGCTTTTTTGTAAACAGGGTCAAGATCAAAGGTGACTTGCTCCTTTGTCATCTCTCCCACACCTACCCAAATATTGGACGGAATCCAGTTCCAATCCGCCTTAGGCGAGACCACAACAACCTCGTGCTTTTTACCAATCCATCGTGACAAATAACGAGCCATGGTATGCCCCGAAACGCCTGCTCCTAAAATAACTACTCGCGCCATAATTCTCTCCAAATATATAAATTCCGCTAGGTGCGGCGCATTCTATCCTATGGCTATTCTTTATGGAACATAGTTGCTTATATATTAACAACCACCCCCCCACCTTTTGCATACATTCTTTCGCTATAGCCTGCCAGCTAGCCATAAGCTTATTTTTTCCTATACAGTAAATCCCAAACACCGTGCCCAAGTTTTAAGCCGCGTCTTTCAAACTTCGTTGTAGGGCGACTCTCTGGCTTATCTGAATAAGGCGAACTTGCCAGCGAAACAAATTCATCAGAAGCCTCCATCACCTCTGCCATATGTTCAGCATAAGGCTCCCAATCGGTTGCCAGATGAAATACACCATCTGCCTTCAAACGAGATGCAATTAAACTCACAAATTCAGGTTGCACAATGCGGCGCTTATTATGACGTTTCTTATGCCAAGGATCAGGAAAAAATAATTGCACACAATCAAGCGATTGCTCAGGAATACGGTGCTTGATAATTTCAACCGCATCATCATCCATCACCCTCACATTGGTTAGGCCCTGCTCATTAATCAAATGCAATAAGCGCCCCACACCAGGACGATGAACTTCAATCCCTATAAAGTCTTTCTCAGGAGCAGACTTCGCCATTTCAGCCAATGAAACCCCATCGCCAAAGCCAATTTCCAAAGTCACAGGTACAGATCGATTAAATAAACGCTCCATATCCAGCACACTTTCTGCGCGTTCAATACCATAAATAGGCCACACTGACGCTATTGCCTGCTCCTGCCCTCGCGTAAGCCGCCCCTGACGTAATACAAAACTACGTACCGTACGCATAAATTTATCTGCCACAATTCACCCCTTAAAACTTATTACTTTTAGCCAGCAAAGGCTATTTTTGCTATATTCAAGAATAACTTAAACTCTAAGACTAGCTCGCCCAAAAAAGGCAGTATACTTTATAAGGCATCCATCATCATTGGAAGGAGAACCACGATGAAATTACAAACTATTCTAATTACACTTATCACAAGCGTTGCGCTAACAGCTTGTGGTGGATCTGAAAAAGCAGCCGAAAAAGGGATGCTTGATAAAACAAAAGATGCGGCAGCCTCAGTAAAAGACAAAGCAAGCGATGCCGTAGAAGCTGGCAAAGACGCAGCAAGCTCAGCCATGGAAAAAGCAGGCGATATAAAAGATACGGCGACAGAAGCCGTTAGCGATGTTAAAGATAAAGTGACCGACACCGCGACAAGCACTATAGATGCCGCAAAAGAAAAAGCCAGCGATGCAATGAATGCAACTCAAGATGCGGCACACTCCGCGATGGACAAAGCGGGCGACATGAAAGATGCAGCGACAGAAGCCGTTAGCGATATTAAAGATAAAGTGACCGACACCACAACAAGCGCTATGGATGCCGCAAAAGAAAAAGCCAGCGATGCCAAAGACAAAGTAACAGGTGCCGCAGCAGGCGCAGTTGCTGCCGTTAAAGAAACTGCTGATAAAGCTAAAGATGCTGTTACAGGTGATAGCGATACAGGAAATGAAGAACAAAAAGAAGGCGCTGAA
>Ga0256844_10000751_pt1 | contig 12246 bp, 8 predicted proteins | sample MusselsmetaG_FD_189100 | JGI IMG/M metagenome (GOLD analysis project Ga0256844, IMG submission 189100) | Mussel associated microbial communities from hydrothermal vent at the East Pacific Rise, Pacific Ocean - Mussels | ecosystem: Host-associated > Mollusca > Shell > Unclassified ... | reverse complement strand
TGAGGGGTTTTACCTGAAGTAGCAACAGGTTCTCCAATTAATGAATTGTCTGAAGTATTTATTGTATACAGTTGTGAGCCTTTGATATTCGCAACATATAACTTAGATTGATCTACTGCTGAAAACACACCATGAGTTCCTTCTAAAGGTAAATTAGAAATTTCATCTAAGGTATTTCCTTCTAATTTATAAATTACACCTGATTGACAAGGCACAAAGAGTTCATTGCTATTAGACAGATGAAAAACATGAGGGTCTTTACCTACAGCTCTTGCTGCCATTTTTTCAAAAGTTGTTGCAGAGTACATATAGATACTATCAACAACTTCTGTCTTTTCGCTTAGTACTGATATATATGCTCTAGTGCCGTCTTTATTTACAAAAACATCATGAGGCTTAATACCAAGACTAATTGTTTTTTTAACTGTATTTGTATTTAAATCAATTACAGAAGTAGTTTTATCTGTATCATTATTAACCCATAAATTGTTTCCACTACCATCTGCCCACATATGAAAAACTCCATTACCAACATCTATAGTGTTTTCTACAGTTTTAGTCTCAAGATTTACAACATGCACTTTATTCCCTGCTCTATCTCCAACATATAACTTATCTTTTGAAGGCACATATACAACATACATTGGTTCTGAATTAGAAATCGATAAGGTACTTTCAACAACATTTGTAGATGCATTAACAAAGCTGATACTAGCAGCTCCTCGATTGGCAACAGCTATAATTTCTTCATAAGTTATTTCATCTCCTCCACCTTTATCATCATCATCGCTACAACTAATAAAGAATAGACTTAAAAAGAGTAGGTTTAAAACTAAAATTTGCTTGTTTTTTTTCATAAAATTGTTTTAAAAGTAAAAAAATTACTATAGTTTATATTTATTTGATTTTCACATTAGTCGCAATACAATTAATTTATTACATAAAAATTTATAATTTCTTTTGAAACAGGTTGAAATATTATTTTTTTGTAATTTTATCCCAAATATAAAATTCATGAAAAAGTATCTATTTTTACTATCCTTTATATTGCTTACTTCTTGTGGCAATTATAATTCTATCAATAGCTTTTACAATACACACAAGAATGATGCAAATGTAACGGCCTTTAGAGTTCCTCATTTTATGTTTAATTTATTAAAGGGTTCTAAAGATGGAGATATGAATAGTTTTATTAATAATGCAACCGATATTCGGTTTATTCAATTGAGTCCGAAAACTGATGCTGAAAGTTTAACAATACAAAATCAGATTAACGGGCTAGTTTCCAATAGTTTTGTAGAAGTATATAGAAAAAATGAAGATAAAAAGAGAACCTTAATTTCTTTACGAGAAAAACGTGATGTAGTAAAAGAGATTATAATCTATAACAATGGCACTAAAAATAATTCTATCTTTTATTTTAAAGGAAATTTTGACCCATCCAGAGTTCGTAAATATGTAAATAACAAAAAATTTGATTCTCTTTCCAAAACTGTTTTTCGTCAGTTTAACCATAAAACCAACTAGCTCAGAGAATCAAAATATCTTGTGCTAACGAACTGTAGTTTTTAAATTTTGGTATGGTTTTGTGTATCCCTATTTTAGGATGAGTCAGTTTTTATTTATAAATCTATTGTCTGATTTTATTATATTTAATTTTTCTGTTTTATTTTTAATCCAACCTGTTTTTTCAACTTTATGATTGTCAAATTCAGGTATATATGGTTTTATATCTAAAAGTGGAGTTCCGTCAAGAATATCAACATTTTCTACATACAAACTATTGTCTTTAATTTCTAATAATTTGACAACTGAAATTCCAATTGAATTTGGTCTTTTTGGTGCTCTTGTAGAAAAAACACCTTTTGTTTCATTATCTAAAAATGGTTTTGTTTCTAATTCAAACCCTTTTGATTTGTGGAAGTAATAAATCAAAATTATATGAGAAAATCCATTTAAGTCGTTTAGACCAATTGACAAATCTTTATTGATGTCAATTTTTCCTTTTATTCCTTTTGCTCCGTTCGATTGAATTGGCATTCCTTCCCTTGATTTGAAAGGTGTGAAAATTGTTCCTATTTGTTCAAATGTTATTTTCATATATAATATTAAAGAAATTATTTATTAATTTCAGTAATTGTCTGGTTATTAATTCACTTCTTTTGGATTCTGTTTTTTTATGTCACAGAGCGTAAATGTATAATTACCAGCACTTAAAAATTATATACCACAAACTAGTCAATTTAATAAAGCACTAGGGTCTATTCATAAATTAAGCATTTAACAGTTGCCAAAGTTGATCTTTAAGTGCTGTCAATCCTATTTGGGCTAGCGAGGAAATAAAAAGATGTGGAATATCTTTAGGGAGTTCTTTTTTAATTTCTGCTATCAATTCGTCATCTAACATATCAGATTTTGAAATAACCAATAGCTTGTCTTTATCTAGTAATTCTGGATTGTGTTTTTTAAGCTCATTTAATAAAATAGCATACTCTTTTTGAATATCATCACTATCGGCAGGAATCATAAAAAGCAAAATAGAATTACGCTCAATATGGCGTAAAAATCGATGTCCCAATCCTTTTCCTTCCGCAGCACCTTCAATAATTCCAGGAATATCTGCTACAACAAAACTTTGATAATCACGATATTCTACAATGCCTAAGTTGGGTTTTAGTGTGGTAAAAGCATAATCGGCTATTTTTGGTTTTGCCGAAGTAATTACAGAAAGCAAAGTCGATTTTCCTGCATTTGGAAAGCCAACGAGACCTACATCTGCCAAAATTTTTAATTCCAGTTGAAACCAACCTTCTATACTATCTACCCCTGGTTGTGCATAACGTGGTGTCTGGTTAGTAGAAGATCTAAAATGCCAGTTTCCTCTACCTCCCATACCGCCTTCGGCAAGTATAATTTCTTCTTCATTTGCAGTGATTTCAAATAGAATTTTTTGAGTTTCTCCGTCTCTTACAATGGTACCTAAAGGCACATCAATATAAATATCTTCACCATCCTTACCCGTACTTCTACTTTTACTCCCTGCACCTCCATGCTCTGCCTTAAAGTGTTTTTTATATTTAAGATGAATCAATGTCCATAAATTACTACTCCCACGAATAATTATATGACCTCCACGACCGCCATCACCACCATCTGGACCTCCTTTTTGAATAAATTTTTCACGATGTAAATGGACAGAACCTTGCCCTCCTTTTCCAGAAGCCACATGAATTTTTATATAATCTGCAAAGTTACCTTCAGTCATTTATAGTATTGATTTGTGTATTTGTTTAATTGTTCTTTATTTTGTCATACCTGCGTGGACAGGTATCCAGAAAAAATAATTTATCATTATTAGGCTCATATAGATTCCTGTCTGCGCAGGAATGACATTAATACTTATTTGTGTTAATTAACCTAATAAACAAAATTTAAATCACAGTTTATCAAAAACCATACTCAACCGCTCTGTAATTTCTTCAATAGAACCAACACCATTAACACCGTAATATTTATCCTGATTTTCATAATAGTGTTTTAGTATTGCGGTCTTCGTTTCGTATTCATGAAAACGATTTCTTATTTTAGTCTCATCTTGATCATCTGGTCTACCACTCGTTTCTCCTCTTTTTAAAAGTCTTGCTACCAATAAATCTTCGGCCACTTCTAACGCCACCATACCATTAATACTTTCTCCTTTTTCTTCTAAAAAAACATCTAGTGCTTTGGCTTGAGATTCTGTACGTGGAAACCCATCAAAGATAAATCCTTTAGCATCCGTATTTTTATCTATTTCTGCCTTTAGCATATCTATAGTTACTTCATCAGGAACTAGGTTTCCTTTATCCATAAAGGTCTTTGCCAACAAACCTAATTCTGTTTTATTCTTAATGTTATATCGAAATACATCACCTGTAGAGATATGTACTAAATTGTACTTTCCTTTTAATAAATCTGCCTGAGTACCCTTACCTGCTCCAGGAGGGCCAAATAATACGATATTTGTCATTTGCTGCGTTGTTAATTGGTATATATCTGCTAAATTTCTACCTAAACCATCATAATCTAATCCATAACCAACGATAAATTTATCTGGAATTGGAATACCTATATAGTCTATCGGCAATCCTTTACGGAAAACATCTGGCTTAAAAAATAAGGTAGCAATTTTAAGTTGTTTCACTTTTTGATCTCTAAAAATTTCGAAGATTTCTTCTAACGTATTTCCTGTATCAATAATATCTTCTAGAATTATAACCGTTCTTCCTTCTAAGTTTTCATTCAAACCAACCAATTCTCTTACTTTACCCGAAGAGTCTGTACCATGATAAGAAGCTAGTTTGACAAAAGAAATCTCACAATCAGCATTATATGCTCTAATAAAATCTGCCACAAACATAAAAGAACCGTTTAAAATTCCTATAAAAATAGGCACTTCACCATTGCAGTCCTTTTCTATTAAAGTAGCCATTCTCTGTACGGCTTCATTAATTTTTTCAGCACGAATAAAGGGCTTAAAATACTTGTCGTGAAGTTTTACAATGCTCATAACAATCTAATAAATTAAAGCAAAAACCGTTTTGCTTCTACTGAAATTGTTTCAGTAACTCAAAACGGTTTTTCCATATATTTTAAAATTTAAATTACTCTTTTTTTGCCGATTTTGTAGTCGTATCATACATAATTGGAGATGCAATAAATAAGGATGAATAGGTCCCTACTACCACACCAATAATCATTGCAAACATAAATCCTTTAATAGAATCTCCTCCAAATAAGAAAATAGCTAGCAATACCAATAATGTAGTTAACGACGTATTTATCGTTCTACCTAAAGTACTACTCAAACCATAATTTACAATCTTATCATAAGACCATGAAGAATGTACTTTTGCAAACTCTCTAATTCTATCAAAAATAACCACAGTATCATTTAATGAGTATCCCACTACTGTTAATAAAGCTGCAATAAACGATTGTCCTATTTCCATATCAAATGGTAAAACTTTATAGAACATTGAGAATATTGCCAATACAATTAATACATCGTGAAATACTGCGGCAACAGCTCCTAAACTATATTGCCATTTTCTAAACCTTAATAAGATATATAAAAAGACTACAATTAATGATGCTAAAACAGCCCAAAAAGCAGCTTTTTGTATATCATCTGCAATCGTTGGCCCTACTTTAATAGATTGCATAATACCAATTTTCTGATGCTCATCTCCACCCTTAAACTGATCTAAGGTTGTACCGTCTGGTAAGAAAGACTGCAAGCCTTTAAATAAAATATTTTGAACTTCATCATCAACAGCTATTCCATTATCATCAATTTTATATTTGGTTGTAATTTTTAACTGATTTGCATCTCCAAAAGTTTTAACTTCTGGCGAACTACCAAAGGCATCTTTTAATGTGTTTGCTACCTCAGAAGCATTTATACTTTGATCAAAACGAACTGTATACGTTCTTCCTCCTTTAAAATCTACACCTAAATTTAATCCGTTAGTAAATAAAGAACCAATACCTACAGCAATAATAATTGCTGAAATGATATAAGCAATTTTACGTTTTTTTAAGAAGTCAATATTAATATTTTGAAACCATCCTTTAGTAATACCTGTACTAAAGGTCATTTTATGGTCTCTTTCTGCAGACCAATCTACTAACAATCTTGTTATGAAAACTGCCGAAACTAATGAGGTAACAATACCTATCATTAAGGTAGTTGCAAAACCTCTAATAGGTCCTGAACCAAAGATAAATAGAATCATACCGGTTAAGAATGTTGTAATATTGGCATCAATTATTGCAGATAAAGCACCTTTAAAACTAAATCCTACCCTAACAGCTTCTTTTAAATTTTTTCCGTTGGCTAATGCTTCTTTAATACGTTCGTAAATAATTACGTTCGCATCTACTGACATCCCAATAGTAATAATAATACCTGCAACCCCTGGTAAAGTAAGTACGGCTCCAAAAGCAGTAAGTACTCCAAAAATAAATATAATGTTTATTATCAAGGCTATATCTGCATAAACACCTGCTTTTCCATAATAAAAGATCATCCAGAAAAGCACAATCAACAATGCAATTCCAAAAGAAATCGCACTACTATTAATAGCTTCTTGGCCTAATGATGGCCCAACAATATCATATTGAATAATACGTGCCGATGCTGGTAATTTACCAGACTTTAAAGCATTGGCTAAATCTTGTGCTTCATCAATTGTAAAGTTACCCGAAATAGATGTTCTACCATTTGGTATCTTTCCATTCACTCTTGGTGCAGAATACACAAAATTATCTAGCACTACTGCTACAAAATTACCTGTATTCTCTTCGGTCATTTTCGCCCATTTTCTAGTGCCATTACTATTCATACTCATGCTCACTTCTGGGTTCACTCCTAGTTGGTCAAAACTCTGACTAGCATCTGTAACTACATTCCCTTCAATAGGAGGCGTATCTGTTCTATTCGATTTTATAGCATATAAACTAACAACTTCCGTTTGATTTGCTGGCTTAGCATCCCAAAGAAATTTGGTATACTTCATCTCTGCAGGCAACAATGCTCTTACCTCCTTCATGGCTAAATATTGATTTACTACAGCTGTATCTTTAATACTAGCCGAACCAATCATTGAGCTTTTTTGATTCTCAGCTTGAGGAATACTAGGATAAAACACAGAAAATAATGGATTTGCTGCTTTTGTATCAACCGAGTCAACCGCGTCTCCTAATAAATCATTAATTTCATCTTCAGGAATTTGTATTGAGTCTGACGTTATAGAATCGCCAACTTGCATCGAAGTACTATTTTCTTCTTTTTTAAGTAAATCTGCCAATAATGTATTGGCTTGTATAAAGAAGTTTGCTGTTTGTGTATTATCATATACTTCCCAAAACTGTAATTCTGCTGTACTGGTTAGTAATTTCTTTACACGGTCAATATCTTTTGCTCCAGGCAATTCAATCAATACTCTACCAGACTCTCCTATACGCTGTATGTTTGGAGAAGTAACCCCAAAACGGTCAATTCTATTTCGTAACACTTCGAAAGCTGTACTAATAGAACCTTTTATTTCTTCTCTTAAAATAGGCTGTACTTCATCATCTGGCAGCTTATAGCTTATTTTATCTTTTAGAGATTTATTACCAAAAATTGAAGGGTCTCCTAATTTAACAGAACCTTTACTTGCATTTTCAAAGGCTGTAAAAAAGAGATCTATATAATCTTTATCACTATCTTTCTGTGCAGCAGTAGCATCTGCTAATGCTTTGTTAAAAACAACATTTTTAGATTTATTTGACAAGCCAAATAAGATATCTTTTACAGAAACCTCTAAAATTGCATTGATACCTCCTTTAAGGTCTAAACCAAGATTCATCGCTTTATCTTGTACCTCACTATGTGTATACTTTGTATATAAATAATTGGCAACTGGCACATTAGCAACTGAATCTAAATATGCTTTTTCTATTGCACTATCTCCATTTGCAAATGTTTTAGCCCCTTTTTCTATACTAGAATTTACCCATGTAAACGATAAATAATATACACAGATTAAACCAAATAATATGGCAAATGTTTTAATAAGTCCTTTGTTTTGCATGCTCCTTGTTTATTTAAAAAAAATCTTCATTTTTGACCTTGAAAAATTATTAAAAATAGTATCTATTTTTTTTTACAAGTATCTCCTTTTGTATTTAACGCGCAAATATAGGACTTCAATTGTGAATAGCCAATTGTTTTCCTCGTTTTTTACACTAAAATAGCTTAAGCTATTATTTTACCTAAGAGACTCTAAAATTCTATCCTTTTTTGTACTTTCGTTTCTAAATAATTTTCTAACTATGACAATCCTTTCCGATATCGAAATTGCTCAACAAACTGAGCTCGCCCACATCAACACAATTGCTGATAAATTAAAAATAATTACTGATGATTTAGAACATTATGGTAAGTACAAAGCAAAATTGCCTTTGCATTTAATTGACGAAGAAAAAATAAAACAAAACAATCTGATTCTAGTTACTGCTTTAACACCAACTCCTGCAGGAGAAGGAAAAACTACGGTTTCTATAGGGCTAACAGAAGGCTTAAATAAAATTAACAAACAAACAACTGTCGTTTTACGAGAACCTTCATTAGGGCCTGTTTTTGGAATTAAAGGTGGAGCAGCTGGTGGAGGATATTCGCAAGTTGTACCTATGGAAGATATCAATTTGCATTTTACAGGCGATTTTAATGCTGTTGAAAAAGCAAACAATCTATTGGCAGCCTTGATAGATAATAACCTACAGAGCAAAACACAAAACTTAAATCTTGATGGAAGAACCATTGCTTGGAAACGTGTAATTGATATGAATGATAGAGCTTTACGGCAAATCACTATTGGGTTAGGCGGTACGGCAAATGGCATTCCACGTGAAGATGGCTTTAATATTACACCTGCTTCTGAAGTAATGGCCATTCTTTGTATGGCAACAAATTTTGGTGATTTAAAAAAACGATTGGGCGATATTTTTGTAGGGTTCACCTTTGATAAAAAACCAATTTTTGCTCGAGATTTAAAAGCTGAAAATGCAATGGCAATCCTTTTAAAAGATGCTATCAAACCAAATTTGGTACAAACATTAGAGAAGAATCCTGCCATTATTCACGGTGGTCCATTTGCAAATATTGCTCAAGGTACAAATACCATTATTGCCACTAAAATGGGACTTTCACTTTCTAATTACGTGGTTACAGAAGCTGGGTTTGGTGCTGATTTAGGAGCAGAAAAATTCTTAAATATTAAATGTGCTTTTGCAGGATTGAATCCGAAGTGTGTGGTATTGGTAGCTACCATTAGAGCATTACGTCATCACGGAGGAGCTCCTAAAGAAGAATACAACACACCAAGTATAGAGCGTGTTGCAGACGGATTTAAAAATCTAGAAAAACACATTGAAAATATTCGTAAATTTAATATTGAACCTGTAGTGGCTATCAATGCTTTTGTAAGTGATACAGATGAAGAAACACAATTGGTTATCGATAAGTGTGCTGCCTTAGGCGTACAGGCTGTTCCGTCTAAAGGATGGGCAGAAGGTGGTAATGGAACACAAGATTTGGCAAAAGCAGTAGTTGATGTAGTAGAAAACAAAGCTGCTTCTTTTAAACCCCTATACGACTGGAAATCTCCAGTAAAAGATAAAATTGAAACCATAGCCAAAGAAATTTATGGTGCTGATGGCGTAGATTTTGACAAAAAGGCTGAACTTAATTTACGCAGAATTGATCGGTTAGGCTTTAATGACTTTGCTATTTGTATGGCTAAAACACAAAAATCTTTTTCTGACAATGATAAACTGATTGGAAGACCAACAGGGTTTAGAGTAACGGTACGTGAGATAGAAATTGCTGCAGGAGCACAATTTTTAATTCCTATTTTAGGAAAAATGATGCGTATGCCAGGTCTACCTGCAATACCTGCTTCTGAGAATATGAGTATTGATGAAAATGGCACGATTTCTGGGTTGTCTTAAACTAAAAAAGAATTTTATGAAAACATTTTTGATTTTATTTATAAGCGTATTAATGTTAAGCTCTTGTGGAAACGATGACACTATAACCAACACTACAATTAAAGTTGATTTAGAGATTGTGGTCTCTGGAACTTTGAGTGATTCTCCAATAATAAAATATAGAGCTTCTAACGGAGAGCTTATAGAAGAAGTATTAAGTGCTCCAATAACATGGACAAAAACATTTAATGTTCAAAAAGGATTTAATCTCTTTTTAAAAACAACAGGAACTTTAGAAGGTAACATCTCTATAAAAGCTAATGCTAAAGGAGGTGATGTGAATTCTATAAACGAAAATCAATTTGGCAGCCGTAGTCCTTCTTCATTTGATTTAGAAGTGAATAAAGATTTATAAAAAACAAACACTATGAAAACAAAACTATTTATTTTAAGTTTTTTACTTGTAATTACCGCCTATTGCCAGCATATACCTGCCCCACCTCCTATTGAAAATAACACCATAGAAACAGCAACCATTGACAGTCTTACCGTTAAAAGACACCTCTACACCTTAGCTGATGATGCTATGGAGGGAAGGGAAATTGGAACTCCTGGTATTGAAAAAGCAGCACAATATATTGTATCTGAATTTAAAAAAATTGGCTTGACTACATTTCAAAATGCAGCTTCTTTTCGTCAGAATTTTAAAAAAAACGGCTTAGATTTATTTAATATTATTGGTGTTTTAGAAGGGCATAGTAAAAAAAATGAATATGTTGTTATTTCTGCACATTATGATCATTTAGGCATAAAAAAAAGTGGTGCTGATAAGATATATAATGGTGCTGATGATGATGCTTCTGGTGTAGCTGCAGTATTGGCTTTAGCCGAATATTTTAAAGCAAAAGACGATAATGAAAGAACTATAGTATTTGTAACTTTTACAGGAGAAGAAGCTGGAATGCTAGGGTCAACCTATTTCGGAACGCAAATTGACGCTTCAAAATATGTTGCAGGTATCAATATAGAAATGATAGGTAAAGAATCTAAATTTGGACCAAAAACAGCATGGTTAACAGGTTTTGAGCGTTCTGATTTTGGTACAATTATCCAGAAAAATTTAAAAGGCACGGAGTACAAGTTATATCCTGACCCTTATACAGGTTATAATTTGTTTTTTAGATCTGACAATGCGTCTATGGCAAAATTAGGAATACCAGCCCACACATTTTCTACTGGACCGTTAGATAATGACAAACATTACCATAAAGTATCTGATGAAGCTGAAACATTAAATATCACCACAATTACTGAAACCATAAAAGCAATAGCTAAAGGAACTGAAAGTATTATTAGCGGTGAAGATACGCCTACAAGAATATAAGTAAAAATGATGTAACAAAATTAAATTTTGTACGTCTTGTAAATAAAATAATTGAAAATATAACGAATGAAAAAAGTAATAATTGCACTATTTACAGGTATAGTATTGATGAGCTGTAGCACAACAAAAACAACAATTAATGATTTAGCAACACAAACTCCAATAAGTACCGCTATAGATTTAACACAAGTTAAAGATGATAAAATTCCGGTAACCATCAATCCAGGAAGGTTTACTGTAGAAAAGGTTGTCTACAGATTGCCTAAAGTAATTCCAGGCACTTATTCTATTAGTAATTTTGGAAAGTATGTTGATAATTTTAAAGCTTATGATTATAATGGAGGCTTATTAACTTTTACTGAAACAGACACAAATACTTGGACAATTACCAATGCGAGTAATTTAGACAGGATAGAATACAATGTAAATGATACTTTTGACATTGAAGTCACTGGAGGAATAGGTAAAGACGTCCCTTTTTCTCCTTCTGGAACAAATATTGAGGAAGATAATTATGTCTTGAATCTTTATGGGTTTATTGGATATTTTGACACACTCAAGAACAATCAATATAAATTAGATATAACAGCACCCTCATCTTTTGTGCGTTCATCAGCATTACAAAGCACAGGAACAATATCTAGTGAAGATGGGGCAACAATGACAACAAGTTATTTAGCTACACGATATTTTGATATTACTGACAATCCGATGATGTATGGTAAATTAGATGTAGAAGAATTCCAAGTTGGAGATATCAAAATTGTATTGAGTGTCTATTCTCCGAATCAAATACATAATGCTAAGAAAATTAAAGAGACTATGCATAAAATGATGCTTGCTCAAAAAGCGTATTTGGGAGATATAAATTCCACTCCGAGATATGATATTTTCTTGTATTTAGCTGGGCAAGGAGAAAAATCTCCTAAAGGTTTTGGAGCCTTAGAACATCATACATCTACCGTAGTTGTTTTACCTGAAGCAATGCCAGCAGAAGCATTAGCAAAGAGTATGGTTGATGTTGTTTCTCATGAATTTTTTCATATTGTAACACCATTAAGTGTGCATTCAGAAGATGTACATTATTTTGATTATTACCAACCTACATTTTCTAAGCATTTGTGGATGTATGAAGGTGTAACTGAATATTTCGCTAGCCTATTTCAAGTAGATCAAGGCTTGGTCAAAGAAGAGGAGTTTTACATTAAAATATTAGGAAAAATTCAAACAGCTTCTGGTTTAGATGATACTATGAGTTTTACTAAAATGAGTGAAAATATTTTAGACAAACCTTATGCTGATAATTATTTAAATGTCTATCAGAAAGGAGCTTTAATAGGAATGTG
>Ga0256844_10000750_pt1 | contig 12252 bp, 8 predicted proteins | sample MusselsmetaG_FD_189100 | JGI IMG/M metagenome (GOLD analysis project Ga0256844, IMG submission 189100) | Mussel associated microbial communities from hydrothermal vent at the East Pacific Rise, Pacific Ocean - Mussels | ecosystem: Host-associated > Mollusca > Shell > Unclassified ... | reverse complement strand
TTCCATTAACGGATCGACTACTTTATTAACGTGCTTAGCTATCTTATCGAGAATATCTTTCTTGGTCTTAATAACAGCTTGTTTTGTTCTATCTCTTATGTTATCATCATTAGTTTTAAACTCTGGTTCATCTTTAAATAGATATTTATTAATACCTTTAATAGAATATTGGTCGAACTTAGCTAAGTCTATAATATAACTCTGTTTCTTTCTATCCCATTTTAATATACCTAACTCTACTAACTGTTCAGTATTACCATCGTCTATCATCTTCTGTATAATTTTCTCAGGGTTAGAACGAATATTTAAAGCTCTACCCATCTCTCTATTTACACCATCGACGATATTATAATCTACTTCACCGTTTTCATCTTTACCTAAGTTATCAAAAATAGAACGATACATCATCTCGGTTCTAGGATCTAAGTTTTTGAAGAACCCTTTAGCTTCTAAAGTTCCTATAGTGATATTCTTATCTCTTATTCCAAATGAGGTTAATCTAGCCCCTAATTTATAAAGCTCTTTTTTACTTAATTTTATATCCGCTGCTATAACTAAAGCTTTTACAAAACTTTCTATAGTCTGCTTATGAGCCTTAGATACTGTATCTCCTAACTCGCTGATTAAAGTTTCTTTTACAGAAGAGTTAGTTATAAACGAGTCTTTATTATAATCGTAAGTCAATCCATCAGGTTCATTACCTGTACGCATCCCTTCAACAGATGCATATATTTTTGATAGTAGTCCTGGTATAACTGTAGTTATAGATTTACGAGTACGTATATCGAAAAAGGTAGCTGAATCTAAATTTTCTTTTAACATATCTTTATAAGGGGCATAATTATCATCTAGAGATACTAAGTTAGCAACTGTACCCGCGGCTTTACCTTTTAAACCAGTATGCTTCTCAGCAAGATTACCAAAGTAAGTACCTGGATCATAATTAACTTTCTCTATCCATTTTCGAAACTTTTTACCTCTCTTAGTCTTACCAAAGAGCTTACCCATAATTCTACCAGATAATGTACGTGTACCATCGGCAGCCATAGAACCTAATATCATATTACGCTGATCTTCATCGGATAGCTGATCACCAAGATCAGTAGCCATATCCAGACCCTCTGAACCAGCAGCTAAACCATCAGTTATACCCTGCGTAGTACTTCTAAAACGATTTGTTATATTTGTCTTAGCATTCTCTATCCATGAGTTGTTATTCATTATAGATTCATAAGCTGTACCATAAGCTCTTTGTCTTAACTGGTTCTTAGCAGATTCTAATCCCCTTATCTTAACAAATTCTGGTAAACCTGTATTTTTAACAATGGTTTCAAACTGTCTTTTAAATGTTTCAAAACTCTTAGCCTGTAAAGCAAACATTCGTTTAGTTTCGAATAGATGTTTATACTTTAATTCTATAGATTTCTTATAATAACCTAATGTATTACTATTATGAAATTCTAGTGTAGTAGAGTTTACAGCAGCTATATGTTGTAATAACTCATCTCTTTGTTTATTAGCCATAGAAGCTATAGCTTGATTTAATACTTCTTTCTTAGCAGATTCTCCAAATAGAGATACGGTTAGTTCGTTAGACTCTCTTTGTATACGAGCCTCTTCACTTTCCTCACCTCTATCTGTAGTACTCCCCACTATACCATCTACCTTAGTAAGTATATCGCGTAAGATACCTTCTTCAGGTACAACGTCTTTAAGTTTATTAACAAAAGGCTTAGCCGCTTCTTTTATATCTCTAGTAGATTTACCTATCTCTTTATTTAATGTATTTTTTAAAGCGTTATAGTTTTTACTTACTTTTTTACCAGCTGCTGCCTGGAACGCAGAGTCTGCTACATCTCCTACTTGCTTTATAGCGGACGTATCTTTAAAATCATCTACAAATGAAGCACTAGCTCCTTTGAATGTAGAGCTTACAGGATTTCTATCCTCTACAGGCTCATCGTTATCGGCATCCCCAAACCCTTCCATACCATCCATATCGTCTATATCGTCAAAGTCGTCAAAACTATCATCGTAACCATCAGCCATAAAATACTCACTTATTTTCTATTATATAAAATTATAATAACTTTTTTTGAAAAAGTTATATTTCACAAAATCTGTTCTAAAAGGTTCTACCTATGAAAAAAATATTAAATCTAAATCTCCTTTTCCCTAAAAAGGAATATATAAAATATATGAGTCAAGTATTATCCACTAGAGTATTCGATGGCAATGCTGTAAATAAAGAAGGTCTATATTCAGAAGAGATATTCGGTCCTATAGGTTCAGAGATACGCATGAACAAGTTTGGGTATATAGATTTATATAAAGAGATTATACATCCTATGATATATATTAATCTTATTTCTCTATCATCTCTATATAAGAAAGTAGCAGAAGGTAAAGCCTATGTTATATTAAAAAAGGGTGAGTATATTGAAGTAAGTGAAGAGGAGGGTAATACTGGTTTTAACTATTTTTTAGAAACATATAAGGATTTAAAACACGTAGAAAATGAATCCAAAGAGCGTACTGATAAAATCAAGCTAGTGAAGAAATACTCTGACCCTACTTATGATAAATTATTAGTATATCCAGCAGGTCTTAGAGACTTTACCGTGGATAGACATGGAAATGTTAAAGAACATGAGATGGTTGAATATTATACTAAAGTGCTTTCTATAAGTAACTTAGTTAAAGAATATAAAAACCTAGGTAGTGACGTCGATGATATTTTCTTAAAGTTACAATTAGCCGTAAATGAACTATATGAATATCTTTTCTCCATGATAGATGGGAAGAATAAAATAATAGGTAAGAACTTTGCTTCTAGATATGTAGATTATGGTACCATGAATGTATTCACCTCTACTCCTATAGTAATAGGTAATCTAGATGACGATATCGATATAACAGCTACGCAGTTAGGTTTATATCAATATATAAAATCCATAGACCCTTTAGCTAAATATTGTCTAAATAGATTTATAGCCGAACGATGTTTCTCTTTAGATAGTAATAAAGCTAGACTGTTTACAGCTAAATTTAAAACAGAATATGTAGATATAGAAAACAAGACCAAAGAGTTATGGACAACTCAAAGAGGTATGGATACTATATTTAACATGTCTAATAAAGATAAGTTCTTAAATTCTACAGTTGCTATAGAAGGACATTATCCTTTGGTTATATCTGAAGATAAAGATAGTGTTACTATATATACAGATTCCGCTAATATACCAGAGGGTGTAGAAGTAAGAGGTATAACATATGGAGAGGTTCTATTTTATATGTTGATTATAGATGATGACCATGTAAAATATCCTGGAGCTTTTACAAGACATCCAGTAGCTGGACCTAACTCTATTTTTATATCCAAAATAAATCTTAACACTACAGTAGATTCTTTAAGTAGAATTGTTAATATTGTAGAGGACGAAGTATGGTCCAAGAAGGTAGTGAATACTCCAGTCTTAGGTAATTATTATATGTTAGGTTTTACTACGAGTGTTGGTAGATTATCTGGTCTAAGTGCTGACTTTGATGGAGATAAGGGTATAACACGTGTCTTATTCCTAGAAGAAACGATACAGGAATTAAACAACTTTATGAATACTGTACCCTATTATGTAAATCCAGACAAGAGTCCAACTCACGACTTCCAAGATAATATATCTGAATTCACAATGCTTACCTTAACAAAATAATATTTTAACATACCTTTTTATTAGTATAGAAACTAAATATAAAGGTATAAATATCTAAACGTAAAACACAAAACAAGTTAGAAAAAGAAGCTCTTATAAAGATAGCTAAATATAAAGGAAATAAAAGATGAGTAAAATGATTATAATGTGTTTCTTATTACTGGGATGTAACAATAAACCAAATATAGATAATGAACAGATAGTTGAAAACTTTAAAAATAGATATGGGGGTAATGTAATAACCTTATGTATAGACGAATTGGTTGTGCAGAAGTTTGCTTTTATAGACGATTTTAATATTCTACATTACGGTGAAAATCTTCTTAGAGATCCTTTATTAGATGTAATAAATTGTAAAAAATAAAAAAAAAAGATACTCAAACATATAGCTTTCAGCAGGACTATATGAAGAGTATCTTTTCCACATTTCTTTTTGCAGCAGGTTAAAAGAAATGTGTACATGAGTAACACACGTGTGGGAGGAGAGTGAGGGATTCAATCAAATTTTATTTTAGGGAAAAACAGTGTGCGGACAAGCACTTAAAAGTTATACTAGGAAAACTTCCTCCCACATTTAAATACTTAAAACTTAGGGCAGGATGTATTACACTTATTTGCTTGATGTATAACCCCATTTAAAAGAAAGGTCTAATCATGACTATAGTAAATTTTTATAGAGATTTTGGTATAAAGAATGTAAGTAATTATAGTACACCACAGATAGGATACATAAGAGACTTCCCTATCCCTAAAAATGTAGCATATTATTATATAGGTTCATTTACAGAGTCTGTACCATCTGAAAAAAATTGGTACGTGGATAACGTAAATAAAGTTGTAAAGATATTTGCACCCGATAAGTTGAGTAAAGTAGAAGGTAAAGCTAGTAAGAACTTAAAGTTAAAGAGCGTGTTAAAACCATTTATACGCCAGACTGAGAAGTATCATTTCGTTTTTAATATAAGTAAATTAGATACCGTTCCTCTTAATACACCAATAGTATTTTCATATGCACATCTTAAACTATTATATAGACGATCTAATACTATAAGTAAAGACTTTGATACATTAGCTTCTACTGTAGGTTCTTTATGTATGGATTTAGCTAAAGGCATGACAACTAGAAATAACTTTATAGATATACGTTTACCTTCTGAGATTGAGGGTATGTCGGATAGTATGAATCTTTTGAAGAAAGGTAAAAACTATTATATAAAATACTTTAAGAGTTTTGAGTCCTTTATACTGTTTGAACTATTAAAGTTTATGATGTACGATCAGAGAGAGACATCTGTATTTAAACCTCTTATGGATGTAGAGAATAAAAAGAATACTTATTTTATATTTAGAACTACTGAACGTTATACTTTATTATCTTTACACGATTTACTAGCTATGGATAACGAAAACTTAGAGAGTAAGTTAAATAAGAATGGTAAAGAATCTGTTAAAGTATTTATAAAATATATGTTAAGTATAATATTAAATAGTAAGGAAGAGATAAGTGATAGTGAGCTAGAGGCAAAGTTATTATCGCTTAAAGAGAAAGTAGTTATACCTAAGGTAAGTAAGAAGATTATTAAAAGTCATACTGATGCTAAAGAGGATGCTATAGAAGAGATTAACGCTAACGTCTCTAAAGGTATATTAGATAAATCAAAAGCAGATAAATTAAAAGAAGTAGTAAATAACAGTAAGAAGGTTATAAAACGGGATAAGAAAGATTACGTTTTAGAAGATGATGAGATTAATTTAGCCTCATCGCCTATAGCGGATAAAGATTCTTTAAAAGACCCTATAGGTGCTAGAGATAGGAAATACTTTAAGAAATATTACGAGGAAGATACTAAACGAGTCTTTGAACATCTAAATGTATCTGGTATAGTAGCTGTTAGTTCTCACGATATAACTGAAACTAACAGTAAGATAAACTCCATAACTACTCATACTCTTGAAGTCATGCAAAGTAACGGTAGAACAAAGAAACTTATTAGACATGTACCTAAGATAGATGATGATGGTAAGATGCGTTTAAATAATAATGAGTATATACTTATTAAGCAAAAAACAGATAGACCGATACGTAAGATAAATAATACAACAGTAGGTCTTTCTTCTTTCTTCGGAAAGCTTATGGTAAGACGCGGTCATTACAGTAAGAATAATATTAGTAAAGGTCTTTATAAACAATTACAGAAACAAGTAGAGTTAGGTAATATAAAATTATTAGTCGAAGGAAATAATACCTTTAGAGACGTAGTGCTTCCTTATTGGTATACACGTACGGCTAATACAGTACTTAGTTTTATGTTAGGGGATATGTTTTTAACCTTTAACTATAATACAAGAGGTAAATATGTTAAAGATTTAGAAAGCGTAGAGAAACATGGTACCTTTATAGGTATGAAAGGAAAGACTCCTATAGTTATAAAAGAAGATACGTTATACTTGGTAAAAGATAAACCAGAAATTATAGGCGGTTTCCTAGAAGTTATAGGTATAGGTATGGAACTATTACCTTTGGAACAAACTACTATTGATATCAGAGGTAATAAAATCCCATTAATACTACCTTTACTTTCCTATATAGACTTTATAACCTTATTACAACATTTAGCAATTAGTTATACAGAACATGCATCTGTGAGAGAGAGTGTTGTAGAAGCAGGTGAATATGTAATAGAGTTTAAAGACAAAGTATTTAAGTTCTCTAGAATGGACGTAGAAGCTACATTGTTACTTAGTGGTTTACACGCTATACGAAAAGAGTTAAAATTTTATACTGTAGAAGAAGTCTCCACTGTATCAGGATTCTCAGAACTATATAGTATGTTAGGCTATAATAAATCTAGTTTAAACGAGTTATCATTATTAAAGAATCTTTTTATAGATCCTTTAACAGCCGATACACTTAAGTTGATGGGAGAACCTACTAACTTCCCCAAACTATTATTACGAGCTAATGAACTTCTAGTGTTAGACGACTACAAGGCGGTCAATAATATTGAAGGAACTATGCTCAAATCTTATGAGCGTATTAATGGTATGTTGTATCATAGTCTTATAAAAGAATTACGTGTCTATAAAAACAGTTTGGGTATAACTAATTCTAGTTTAGTTTCTGACCCATACGCTGTAATGCGTATGATGAATGAAGATGGTTCAAGAGAGTTGTTAGAGGATATGAATCCAATAGCTTCTCTTAAACAAAAAGAGAATGTCACATTACTAGGATTCCTTGGTAGAAATAAGGATGCTATAGCACTACCTGTAAAAGAGATGCATCGTTCAGAGGTAGGTTTTATCTCTGAAGCTTCTAAAGAATCTGCTGCCGTAGGTATAACAGCTTATATGTCCTCCTCTCCGAATATTACCGATATGAGTGGATTAAATAAAAGTCCTGAAAAGATAACACCGTATAATACAGCGTCTACATCTACCAACTTATCTCCTTTTGGCGAAACTGATGATGGTAAACGTAAGTTATTTAACTCGGTTCAGTCTGGTCATATGATAGCATTAGATAACCAAAGTGTCATGCCTATACTTACAGGTTACGAAGCTGTGTTAGGTCAGCGTGTGGATAATAAATTTGTTAGAGTGGCTGAAGATAAGGGAGTAATAACAAATCTAACACCTAGTAAAATAACTATCAGTTATAAAACTCTAGGTAAAAAGAGTTATGTTATAAAAGACTGGTTCTCTAAAGAAACAGCGGGTGAGTCATTCAGACATATTATGAAGAGTCTCCCTAGTAAGGGTGATAAGGTAGAAAAAGGCGATACGCTTATATATGATTCTCTATTCTTTGGTCCTAATGTATTTGATAAGAAAAAGGTTCTCTATAAAACAGGTATGTTGACACGAGTAGCACTGTATGAAGATGTATCAACCTATGAGGACTCCGCTGGTATATCTAAACGTTTTAGTAAAGATGCTTCGTCTAAGGTAATGAAAATACGTTCTATTACTTTAGATTCGGATAATGCTTTGATTAGCAGCAAAGAAATAGGAGAGGAGGTAGAATATACAACACCTCTTCTTATTAATAGAAACCTAGGTGATTTAAAAGATACTCCTCCAGAAATGAAAGGTAAGACTTTAGATATATTAAAGGACTTGGTATCAGACATCCCCAAAGCTGAAGTGGATGGTATCATTAAGGATATAGTGGTTTTCTATAGAAAGGATTTAAAAGAGTTTAAAGGTAAACTACGTAAATTTATAGAAGATTCAGACGCTAGATTACAAGAACGTTATGGGTATACAGGTCAAGTTGATCATACTTATTCTATAAACGGAGAACCTTTAGAAATAGAAGAGATAGAGGTAAAATACTATATAGAGTATTCTCTAGATATGGTGTATAGAGATAAAGGTGTTTTACAAAACCAGCTTAAATTTACTATAGGAGATGTTTATGATAGTATACTTACAGAAGATGGTAAGGAAGTAGATTTAACTATGTCACCAACAGCACTCGGCGCTAGAGTGGTGGATTCTGCGTATAGAGCTATTACTACCACTACCGTTATGATGGGTATAACGGATAGAGTTGTAGAGATGTGGGAAGCTTAATATAGCTTACCCTCAATCATTTTTAATGATTTAGAAACAATAAAAGGAAACGTTATGAACGAACTAAAAAAGAAAAGAGTGTTAGAAACATTATATAAATTACATCATCAGATTATGATGTCGGTTACAGAGGATAAAGAACTTGGTACCGTGGGCGAAGCGTTCAAGACTAATGTAGAGATAGCAGAAGCGTCTGCTGGTGTACTTGCTGTTATTATTAAAAAGAAAGGTTAAGAGATATGAAATATTATGATAAATTTATAGCTGCACAAATTAATACTTCTAAAGGTATTGAGTATGAAGTAAAACCTGGGTCTATTCTAGAAGGTGTAACACCTGAGTCTGATAGACTTAACGAAGTTGCTGATGAAGTAGGTGCTGTTATTATACAAGAAGTTTCTTTCTATAAGCAAACACTTCTTCCAGAAATAAAACAAGTCTTTGAAAATGTTAACGGTAGCATTGAGTTAGAAAAGAAAAAACTGATGAAAAAAGAGTCTATAGAATTAGTTACGGTAAACATACCTAAAGATATATTGGTAGAAGACTTATCTTTTAACGAAAATTTAGACTATATGGAAAACTCTGATGTAACGTTAGAATCCAGAACTGCTGAAACGATTCGTGAGATTATAGGTAAAGAAAATAATTTTTTAGATCATCTATCTGATTCTAAATTAAATAACGTTTGGGAACTTTACTTTAAAGATTTTAATACGACAAACAGAAATATATCATCAGCTGCATCTGTTAATACTTTAACTATGGCAAACGTTAATGATATATTTATAATCTATTATATCCTTAAAGGTATGATGGGTAGTGATTACGCAGAAGGACTAGGTTCATTAGATAACTTACGTAATAACCGTACTAGATATTTTAACTATATTAAGAAGGAAATATCTTTACGTATAGCTAGAATTAAAATGGCTATAGCTAATAACGTGATTGTCCTAAACGTTACAGAGATTAATACAACGCCTGCTACAGTGGTTATAGTAGAAGATATGTTCTTAGATTTCAAAGAAGCTGGTGGTGATGTAGATTCTTTACATGGTCTGGCTTTAGGAACAAAAATATCTTATCTAAGAGATATTGCGAGTATAGTAGAGAACAAGCAAGCATTATCAGATACCTATAAAGAACATCATAAAGGTGTTCTCGCTAAAGTTACAACCTCTTTAAACCATACTACACACACAGCCCTTGTATCGTTAATTACTCGCATGGTAAGAGGTAAACAAGATGAGTTAGAAAAATATGATGAAGTTAAAGATTTCATTAATGGACTCCCTCTCCCTGCTTTAACTAACCCTATTATTATTATAGAAGATATCTATAGTAATATCTTATATAAGAACGCTAATCTTAAGACTTTCCTAAGCCATGTCCGTTTGTATGGTGAAAATACTACTAGCAAACATGCTATAACATTAGCAATCGCTGATATGGTAGCTACATTCTTAGTAAATAGTTTGGATATTATAAAGGTTGATTAAGAATGTTTGATTTTATAAAACTCAAGAGAGATCCTAAGACTCTCTCTAAAGCTTTAGTTTTAGAATCAGATACGTATGTTTCTAAAGAAGCTATACGTATATTAATACCTAAAAGATATATGAAAGCAGGGTTTTTAACTATTGATACAGTAGTTAAAACCTTAGGTATTTTTATTTTTATTACTGAAGACTATAAGTACAGCGTATGTTCTATACCATTAACATTAGAACTAAACCCACATACTTTGGAGACTATAACTATAGGAAATAAAGAATACTTCTTGTTACATTTTAATAAAGGCGATACTGTTATAAATACTAATAAGCTTATACGTTCAAAAGACTTTGTATTTGGTATTATAGATGAATTCCTAATTAAAGGTAATACCCCGTTCTTTTTAGAGTATGAAGATATACCTAATATATTCTCTGTGGTGCGTAAGTATACTGGTTCTGATGTAGCTGATGATATATCTTCTATAACAGCATTAACATCCCTAGTGGCTAGACATCCAGATAATACTTATTTTAGAACGGATACTAAAAAACCGTTAAAAATGATAGCGTTGAATAACCCTCTATTCAGATACCATGATACGTTTTCTAAACTAACTGCTAACTATTTAAAGAAGGGTGTTATCTCAGCTTTAAATAGACCAGAAAAAGAAGCAACCATACAGACGGAAGTCTATACATATTAAAAAATAAAGGATACATAATGTCTGTTCTAACATTAGACATAGAGCGAGCAACAATAAGACCAGGTATTATAGCACCTAATGAAGACGGTGTTTATAAAATTATAGTAGGCGGGTTAAACATTTACTCCCCTAATGGTTTTTATTATAAATATACAGAGAAGACCCATAAAGCTTTAACTTCAGGAGCCTTTAAGATAAAGTTAGAAGCTGGTAAAGTTAAGTCGGAAGACAACCATCCAAATTTTAGTGAAATACCCACTGATGCGGGTAAGGTAGCTAGAATGTTAAAGATAGATGATGACAATGCAGTAGGTGTTATTGTAGATGTAGAAGTTATTAAATCTGATAAACTAGACCCTATATTTGGAGAACCTGTTTATTATATAGTAGCTAGTATAAAACCAGAAGGACCTAAAGCTAATGTACTTATAAAACTTCTAGAAGACCCTAATGCTGAATTGTGTTTCTCAGTAAGATCTTTCTCGGATAAATATGAGAAGAACGGGATAATGGTAAAAGAACAAAAGTTATTTGTTACATGGGATAGAGTAACTAATCCAGGACACTATGTAGCTAAAAAATCTTATACTAATGCTAATACGTTAGATATAGAGTCAGTTGACGAATATGTATTTACAGAGCTTGAGATTAAAAATATAAGAACTGAACTACTAGACAAACTAGATACAGAAATAGATGTTGAATCTATTAATGAGTTAACTACCTTATTAGACGTTTTCACTATCTGTGATAATGGTGAAAACTGTATCTATCATAACCTATGAAGGAAATCCTTCATAGGGATCTATCTATATTTTTTTTTGTTATTATACATTATATAGTTGAGTAGAAACTAAATATAAAGGTATATAAATGTCCAAAACCAAAACACAAAAAGATGTTATTAAAGAGTTTATGCTTATGCACTTTGATACATATGATTATAGTAAGGTGGTATATAAGAATAATATAACTAACATAACTATAGTATGTAAAACACATGGACCTTTTGAACAGACGCCTAGTAATAATAAGAGAGGTCAAGGTTGTCCTGAATGTGGTAGATTAAGTAAAGATAAGAGAAAACCTCTATATGGTGTAGGTATCAATGATAGCGATTATATAACTAGCCGTACAGATAAATATGGTAAGCGTAAGATGTGTCCTTATTACAGAAGATGGCATAGTATGATAACTAGATGTTATAGCTCTAAGTTCCATATTAAACGCCTAACTTACATAGGATGTACAGTATCTAAAGAGTGGCTAACTTTCTCTACTTTTAAGAAATGGATGGAAACACAAGATCATGAGGATAAACACTTAGATAAAGATATACTTATAGAAGGTAATAAAGTGTACTCTAAGGATACATGTTGTTTTGTAAGTAGTGATATAAATATGTTACTAGTGGATAGAGCGGTTAGTAGAGGCAAGTATCCTATAGGTGTATGTTTAGATAACGGTAAGTATAAAGCATCTGTTGGTATAAACGGTAAATCTAAACACTTAGGTTATCATACCATTATACAAGAAGCATCCAATGCTTATAATAAAGCTAAGTCAGAATACATAATAGAAAAAGCTAATGAGTTAAAAGATATAAGAGTTAAAGAAGCTCTTATAAGGATAGCAAAAAAAAAAAGCGGATTAAATATAATAATGTATAACAGTAATCCTATAGAAGATATAGCGTTACTTATAAGTAACGCTGATGTTAGTGGTGTTATTTACAGGTAGTTGGTATACATATCCTCTAAA
>Ga0256844_10000749_pt1 | contig 12257 bp, 15 predicted proteins | sample MusselsmetaG_FD_189100 | JGI IMG/M metagenome (GOLD analysis project Ga0256844, IMG submission 189100) | Mussel associated microbial communities from hydrothermal vent at the East Pacific Rise, Pacific Ocean - Mussels | ecosystem: Host-associated > Mollusca > Shell > Unclassified ... | reverse complement strand
TCGTGTAAGCATGACCAATATGTGCAATATCGTTAACATAATAGATAGGAGTAGTAATATAGGCTTTTTCGCAAGAGTTTGACATAAGTGTGTTTCCTTAAACAAATGAGTTTTTGGTTTACTTTTAAGAGTAAATAATTAAAGAGTAGTGTATCAAAATAGTGCTTTTGTCAGGGTTATTTAAAAATAAAAATAAATAGGTAACTTTACGGTAACTATAAAGTGTTAATATATATTAATTAAGACAAGCAAGGAAAACATCCATGGTAGCAACTTTAAATCACGTTAGCAGTAGAGAAAATATATATGAAAAAGCATTGGCTTCACTTTATGAAAAGAAAAAAGTTTGGGATGTACTTCAAAAAGAAAGACAAGCAAAGCAAACTTATAAAAATGTAGAAAATAAAAACAGTCTGACGTCATCTAAAAGAATTTATACTATTGATGCTGTAAAATATTATAAAGTAGTTGGATTAGATCGTGATTTTTATATACAAGTAGAAAGTTTAAACTACATTTCTAATACACAAATTGCTGTGTACCTCTGTTATTATACAATAGAGGGCATGCTTGCTAAAAAAGCTCAGTTAAAAATAGATGCTAAAAGTAATCATTTTTTTATATCTATGGATGAATATAAAAATAAATTTATCGCTATTGATTTAGAAACATTAAATTAAGTTCCAGATACTTTTAACTATTTAATCTATGGAATTAATATAATTCGTGAAATACTATCTATATATTGTTAGTTGTTCGGATAATACTTTATATACTGGAATTTGTACAGATATCTTACGTCGCATAGGTGAACATAATAACTCAAACAAAGGTGCAAAATATACGCGAACGAGAAGGCCTGTCACACTGGTGCATACTGAAGTATACGAAAGTAGAAGTATCGCATCTAAGAGAGAATACTTTATAAAAAAGAAGATGACAAGGCGTATGAAACTAGCATTAATAGATAGGGAAGATTAAAACTCGAAACCTCCACCTTCACCTTTACTCATACTGTCGTATACAGCCTTTATGTAACTATCTCTCATAGTGCAATCTAATAATTTTTCACATTTTAAACAAGATGAGACTTGATGTTTTTTTTGGCAAGACTCTAACTCTGATTTTTTTTGAATTAAAAGTATTTGCCATTCATCAAGTGTTGTGTCTTGCATTTATTTTTGAATACCATATGCTTTTTTCATTGTTTCAATTTCGTGATTAGAACCAAAAAAACATGGACTTGTATCATGTGGATGAGAAGGTATCAATTCCATAAGTCTCATACCTTTATGGTTAACCGCTTGTCCACCTGCTTGTTCATACATGAAAGCAAAAGGGATTACTTCAAAAAGTTGGCGTAATTTACCCTCTGGTTTATCAGTCGTTCCAGGATAAGAGAAAAAACCTCCACCTTTGAGCATGATTTGATGTAAATCAGGAACCATACCTCCAGAGTAACGTAATCTATACCCTTCTGCAAATAAATCATCAATAAGTGTTTTATGATAGTCACACCAGTTTTGCTGTGTGCCACCTGGTGCATTAAGTTTACCTTTTTCTCCCATAGTCACTTCGCCTATTTTCTTAAAGGTATCACCACTAACTCTATAGAGTATAGGCTTTTTACCATGTTCTGCAATCACAAGTTCAATACGAGGGCCATATACAACATACGCAGAAGCTACAAGGTTTGAAGCTTGAAGTTCACCTTCATAAATACCAAAAATAGAGCCCACAGATAAATTTACATCTACAAGACTTGAACCATCTAAAGGATCATAACAAATGGTATATTTGCCAGTTGAATTTAATTCAAGTACACCTTCTTTTTCTTCACTTACAAGATTTTTTACAATCTCTATTGGAGCGAATGCTTTTTCTATAATTAAATCTGATTGGACATCCAGTTTAAGCTGATCTTCTCCTGAAGAGTTTTCACTATTAGAGTATCCTAAGTCTTCAGTTTTAATAGCTGTATCTATTTCAAAAGCAATTTCTTTTATAGTTTCAAAAATTGTATTCATTTTTATCCTTTGTTATATGGTTTTTGCATGGGTTTCTATCCATGTCATAATTTGTGTGGTATCATTCAAGTCTAATATATCAATATTATTAGGAATTGTATATTGATTCAAGTCTATACTTTGATCCACTGCAATAGCTTCTGAGTATTCAAAATAACTCTTATCAATAGTATTTCTAAAGATTGCAATCCTAGGTAAAGGTAGCGTCTTTAGTCCTTCAACCAATAAGATATCAAAATCATTTATCATACTAATTATATTTTCTAATGTTTTTTCTCTTTGTGAAAAATAGGTAGTTCGCGTAGGGGAGGTAATAACCACTTCTGCACCTGTTTGTGTAAAAGTATGGCTATCTTTTCCTTCGACATCAAATTGTGCTTTGTCTTTAGGATCATTTTTTATGATAGCAACTTTTCTTGTTTTAATGAATTCTTTAGAGAGCCGTTCAACTAGCGAAGTTTTTCCACTACCTGATGGACCTGTAAATGCAACAGCAACTCTCTTATTCACACATAGCCCTTTATTTTATATAGTAGATTATACTTAAATGTTTATTGAAAGTATGTTAAAATCATTTTAATTGAAGGAGATTATGATGATAAAGTTTGTGTATATGTCTATCACAATATTCTTGTTGATAGGGTGTAGTTCTAAAGAAGAGAATATTTTCAGAAAAAATTACAAAAAAAATGTAATGTATAATCATGCCCTCCAAAAAACAGAAAAAATGCAGTTTTATGATCTAGATAATAATATAACTAAACTTTTAATAACGGCTACATATAAGAATTCAAAAAGTATTTCAAAGGAAAATATAGATGATGAATTTTTCATCTTTGGAATATCCATAGATGATGTAGAAGATAATGATTTTTCTTTAAAAGATTTTTCTTTACTTTTAAATCATAAAAAAGTAAAGAGCATTAAACTATTGGAAGAAGGAGATAGTCTATTAAAAAACATCTCCTTTGCCTCTAGTTGGACTAAATTTTACATGGTACGTTTCCCTCACACATCAAGTAAAAGTCTAAATTTAGAACTAAATAGTAAATTCTACGGTAAAGCCACTGCATCGTTTGCAAAAGTAGCAAAATATATACTTCATAAATCGTATTAAATATTAACGTCTAAACGTATCTGTTTTTTGTGGGGTAGTAAGTATTTTCAAAAGAGAAAAAATACGTGTAGTGCTACCTAGTTTATTCATATATATCACATAATTTGCTAATACTTTTTTCCCATATTCTCTAGATTCAATATTTCCCATCATTTCCATACTCATATAAGGTTCATATTTACCATTTCTAAAATGTGCATTATTTCTAAGATATTTTCGTGTAAATCCAATACCTCCATTGTATGCATAGGCAATAAATAATGGATGCTTAAGATATTTTTCAAGATATTTAAGATGAAAGTTTGCATATTCAATCGACTTGTATGGATCAAATATATCATCTAACTCAATCTTTTCTTTTTTGTGTTTTGCAATATCTTCAATAAGGAATGGCATAAACTGCATCATACCAAGAGCAAAAGAGGGGGAAACAGATGCTGTTACAAAACGACTCTCTTGTCGTGCAATTGCATAAATTAGTGCCTGTCTTTTTAAAGGTAGGCGTTGCATAACGTCTCTATAGGGCATAGGAAAATATGCCTTAGTATGTTTCGAAGCTTTTGCTTTAAGAAAGGTATAAATACCAATAGTCTCTTGTGAAGCATATTTGTTTGCAAGCCTATGTATATTTGCATTAGAAGAATGTTTCATTTTATCTTTAATTTTTACCCAAGAGATAGGATTTCTAATATCAAAACCAGCAATACTTGTTCTACGTATTTGTTCAGTAATAGTCTTAGGATATTTCCCTTTTACTCTATCTGCAGCAATCAATGTATAAATATTTGGATGATAACTTTTATGAAGTTTTTTAAGATAATCTATATTTTTAGTACTTAAATAGAGCCAAAACAGGGCTTTGTCTTTTTCATACCGTTTTATATAATTTTTTTCTGCAGCATCAAAATAGAATGTAGCTAATTTATTTTCATTATTATTCAGTAACTGCAGTGCTTTTGTAAAGTACTTGTTAGCACGACTCCTTCTTTTCCAAACAATATCTAGCACTGTTCCTTCTTTTGATTTTATTTCAGGGGCAGATACACCGGTTCTATTTTTATAAGCTACATGTAGCTTTTTATTCATGTGAAATACTTCTTTTATAATATTATTGGCTTCTAATTTAGAGGTATTTTTTTGATTTAATAGACGCCAAATATAATAATCTTTTTCAATACTATTTGGCATATGATGTACTTTCCAATAAGACAATCTATTAAAACTATATGCATGAAGACTCTGTATATAGAAGATACAAAGCAAGAAAAAAACTTTAAAAAATTTCTGCTTATCCAAGTAATGTCCCCATCATAAAATAATCAATAAATTGTAAGGCAAAAATAATTACCAAAGGAGAAAGATCAATACCTGAAAATAATACAAAAGGCATTTTTTCGCGTACAAATTGAAGTACAGGTTCTGTTAAACGGTGTAAAGCTTGAACAATTGGATTGTAAGGATCAGGGTTTACAAAACTTAAAAGAGATGCAATAATAATAATCCATATATATAAGTTAATGACCGTATGTAATGTTTGAATAAACGCATAAATTAAAGCATTCATGAAGCTACCTCCAATAGATATGATTTGATAAGTGGATAAATTTCACTCAAATTTGGCCCGGTATGGGCACCTGTAAGTAAGAGTCGTAATGGTTTATCAATATCTATTTCATTAAGACCTGACTCTTTGATAAGATATGATTTAAATGTAGAAAAGTCATCTATCATTTCAGCATTTTGAACAATGTCACCAAGTATATGCATTTCTTTACCATATTCAGATTTAAAGTCTTTAGACGAAAAAATAGATTTAATTTTTTCTTTTAATTCTTTTATAGTACTTGCTTCTTCTAGATAAAGCTTAGCTAATTTTCCTATCTTTTCATCAGCAAAACCAAAGAAAGATGAGAGTTTTTTCTCATCCATCCTTTCTAAATGTTTTGCATTAATAAAACGGAGTTTATCTATATCAAATATGATAGAAGACTTTGAAATATTTTCAATCTTAAACCCTTTTATAGCTTCGGGGAGTGTAAATATCTCTTTTTTTTCATTAGGGCTATCAATTAAAAGTAAATAATTGAGAATTGCATCTGGAATAAATCCTTGTTCAAATAAGCATTTAAGGGAACTTGTACCATCATACTCCGAAATATTTTTACCTTCGGAATTTACGATAAAAGGTAAGTGCATATAAGTGGTAGTTTCAGTATATCCAAGTTGCATTTTAATATATTCTTGTTTTGGAGTATTCGAAAGATATGTTTGGCAACGTATGATAGAGTCAAAACCAGAGAGCATATCATCACAAGCACAAGCAAAATCATAAGTAGGGGTTCCATCTACCTCTAAAATAACAAAAGAATCTACTTCATTAGGGTTAGTAGTCATAGTCCCTTCAATAAAATCGTGATGCATAATGTCTTTATTAGGTTTTTTTATACGTATTACAAAAGGTGTACCTAGTTTTTTTAGTTTTTTATGATCTACTGCATCTAGAGAATTGCAGTGTTCTGAATATGGGTAACATACTTTATTCTTTTTTGCTTCTTCTTTCTTAGCTTTTAATTCTTCGGAGGTACAAGTACAAACAAAAGCCTTTCCTTGTTCAAGTAGTTTAATCGCAAGTGTTTGATGCATATGCAAATGTTCACTTTGATGAAAGACAGAATCATGTATCAAAGCAAACTTTTCTAAAATTTGCATAATTTCTGTATCTTTTCCCTCTATAGTAGATGATTCATCTCTATCCTCTATTCGTATAACAAAGCGTTCATTACGCTGTTTTGCAACAATATAATTTACTAGAGCAACCCTAAGGTCAGCTATATGCATATCACCAATAGGTGAGGGGGCAAATCTAAGCATCTATTACACTCCAATATATTTGAGAATTTTATTCATGCTATTATACTTAAAATGTTTTAACCCAAATAGTATTTGAGTGTATATTGCATATCTTCATCTAAATCCATATTTTTTTGCATCCAGTTAATATATCCTTTATCTGCTTTGACAATCTCTTCTATCTCTCTCTCTTTATATTTACCAAATTTAAAACTTTTTAATAAAACAGGAGTTTGCGTGAGTTCGGCTAATTTTTGCATAGGATTTTGCTGAGGAAATTTCTCTTGAGTAAGTTTCACAAGCTTTGAAAGTAAAAGTTTCATAATCAATACATCACCTATCGCATCATGTGCTTTAACAGTTATCCCCAGTTTATTAGCCTCATGTGCCTCTGTTGTATAAAGTCCTAAAGCATAACGCAGGTATTGCAATCTATGGTAAGGCATTTCAGGTAGTAAATGTTTTGCACATCTAAGTGTATCTATGAGCGTATATTGATTAGTAAAACCCTCCTTTTCAACCATAGCTAAATCAAATCCTATATTATGGGCGATAAGATAATTTTCTTTTTGGTTGTATATTTCAAGCTTTTTAGAAAATTCAAGTTCATGATAGGGTGGTTGATTTTCTATCACATCTGGTGTAATATTATGTACTTCCATAGCTTCGATCTTTATGGATACTTCTGTGGAACATAGTTCATCATAAACCTCTATTTCATCTTTACTATGTACTATAGTCGCTCCCACTTGAATAATACGGTCTTGCTCATCACTTCCTGTAGTTTCTGTGTCAAAAAGTATATATTTTGCCATTACATTTCCTCTCATTATATGTTGAAAAGATAATATCCTATTTCTGATATAATACAAATAATTTAACGCTAGGAATGATTATGTCTAAACATTTTACCTCTATACTTTCTAATGCCTTTGGTGCATTCGCTTCTAAAGAATTTTCTCCCCTTATACAAACATTTATTAATAAAAGTTATGTAACTTTGATGGGCTTAGATATGTCACCATTTAATGAACCTAGTGAGTATCCCACACTGAATAAACTTTTTACTAGAGCCTTTACAACCCTTCCTGCATTACCTAAAGAAAAAGATACACTCATATCAGGTGTAGATGCATTAATTACAGATGCAGGTACCATCACCAAAAGTAAAGCCTATCAGATTAAAGGAATGTCTTATGATATTAATATGCTTTTTGGAGAATTCCATTCTGATTTGAGTAAAAAAGTAGAAGGAGGAGAGTTTATCAATTTTTACCTTTCTCCAAAAGACTATCATCGTTACCACATGCCTATGACACTTAAAGTTTTAAGTCTCACGCATATACCTGGTAAACTTTATCCTGTTAACTTTCCACTGTTACGAAACAAGAAAGATTTATTTATAGAAAATGAACGTGTAGTGATAGCCTGTGAAGATGAAAAAGGAAGAACACAAGTTTTAGTACTTGTAGGTGCTCTCAATGTAGGAAAAATGGTCGTATGTTTCGAAGAAAACATACGTACAAATTCGAAAATAAGAGCACCAAAACATTACACCTATGATAATCTCATACTAAATAGGGGAGAGCTTTTTGGCTGGTTTGAGATGGGTTCTACTATTTTAACTTTTTCGCAGAAGGGGAGTATAGCTCCGGAAGTTGCAATAAATCAAAAGGTAAGTTTTACAGACTTTTTAGGTAAAGTATTATAAGTTACAGACAATAAAAGGGAAATTATGCAAATTAAAGAAATAGAGGAATATGCACAGATAAGGGTCAAAGCACGATCATATTTTTGTTATATTATAGGAAGAAATATTGCTAATAATCTACGTAAAGGAGATATTGAAAACATACTTTCAAAGCTTGAACTACTGAATGATACTATCCCTAAAGCAGAAGCTATTTATGCCATAGATGGTAATGGCATACAAATTATTGATAATGTATCTAAAAATAAAAAGTTAAGAGGTATTGGTAAAGACCAAGATAGAAGTGATAGAGCATACTATTATAAAACAATTAAAGAACATCGTTGTAAACTCACCGATCCATACCCTTCATTGGGGAGTAATACTATGGTTGTTACATCTTCTTTTCCTATTTATGATGAAGAAAATAATCTTTTATGTATTATTTGTGTAGATATATCATTGGCAAATATCTTACGTATGGTTCATCCAAGTTCTGTAGATTCTATTGCCGGAAGCCTAAGTAAAATAGCCTATACAGCATTTTCTATGGCACTTGCTGCAGTTTCTTTACTGCTTTTTATTAAAGGAATTACCTCATTCACAAGTTTTGGTTTTAATTTTATGCATATTGATATCAATGAAATGTTCAAAGCCACTATCTTGTTAACACTCTCTTTGGCTATATTTGATTTAGTGAAAGCTATTTTTGAAGAAGAAGTACTGGGAAAAGAAAAACAACATAGTACAGGGGAAAGTCATCAAACTATGGTACGTTTTTTAGGTTCAATTATTATTGCACTCTCAATAGAATCCCTCATGCTCGTCTTTAAATTTGCACTTACTGCTCCAGACAAGTTAGAATATGCAGTGTACTTAATAGCAGGAGTCTCTTTTTTACTTATAAGTCTGTCTATCTATATTAAATTTAACCGAGTAGATCTTAAAGACGAGAAACAAAAATAAATATGAAAAACAAGCAACTCATCATCTTTGATATGGATGGAACACTAGTCAATAGTTCTATTACTATTGCAAAAGCTATTAACTACGTACGTAAACAGTTAGGGTTAGAACCTATGGATGAAACATATATTTTACAACTTGTTAATGATCATACTATTAACCCTGCACAAAAATTCTACCATGCAGAATCGTTTGATAAAGACCATGAACGTTGGTTTTCAGAATATTATACTAAAAATCATGAAAATGAATTGGTACTCTATAAAGGAATAAAAGACCTTCTTATTAAATTAAAAACGAAAGAAGATAAAGTACTTGCTGTTGCTACCAATGCCTATAGAAAATCTACCATTGAATCACTTACTCATCTAGAAATATATGATTTATTTGATGCAGTTGCTTGTTATGATGATGTGAAACAAGGGAAACCACAGCCTGATATGCTGTACAAAATCCTTGAAGAGCTTCAATGTAAAAAGGAAGATGCCTTATTCATAGGTGATGGACCACGTGATGAAATGGCAGCAAAAAAAGCCAATATTGATTATATTATGGTTGAATGGGGCTTTAGTGAACATAGTAATGCTGTAAGTAGTGTATCTCAACTTCAAAGGATGCTTCTGGATGAATAAGTCTTTTATTACAGATATAATCTCTATAGGATTCATTGGTATTTCATATATTATGCCAGAACAGTATCATACTATGCTGTTGTTTACGGGACTTTTTGCACTATCAGGAGCCATAACCAATCAACTTGCTATTTATATGCTTTTTGAAAAGGTACCATTTTTATATGGCTCGGGTGTGATAGAAAAAAACTTTGATACCTTTAAAGTTTCAATTAAAAACATGATTATGAAACAGTTTTTTACACAAGAACAATTGGAGAACTTTTTTGCTGATGAAGAGAAAAAAATAGATCTTTCACCTTTGGTAGAACAAGCAGATTTTTCTCCAGCATTTGATGCACTTTCTCATACTGTGATGGAGTCCAAGTTTGGTGCTGCCATCCAAATGTTTGGGGGAGAAGAAGCATTAGACGGACTCAAGGAACCATTTTCACGTAAACTAAAGTCTGCTGTGAGTTCTATTGTCTCATCAGATACTTTTAAAGCACAACTCAATCATCATATACAAAACTCTGCACTTTCTAGTGATATGGTAGATTCTGTAGAAGTGCTCATTACGAATCGTCTAGAAGAGTTAACACCCAAGATGGTAAAAGAATTAGTTCAAGATCTTATCAAAGAACATTTAGGTTGGTTAGTCGTTTGGGGCGGTGTTTTTGGTGGTATTATAGGACTTATTTCTTCACAAATAGTTTGATTTGACATTTTTTGACACTTTTTGAATATACTTCCTTATCAGTAAATTTATTTTTACTTAATAATAATAGTGTAAAATACAAAGTTTTACACTCATAATATTTGGAGATATGATGACCAAGATACTACTAACTATGCTAATGATATTCTCTGTTAGCTCTGCCAAACATACATTTAAAGTATATAATGATATTTGTGCAACAACCAATACACAAGAGTGTGAAAATGATAATACACAAGTAAAGAACCTTCAACTTGCACTTAATAAGACTTTGAGTCTTGATTTAAAAACAGATGGGAAATGGGGTAATAATACCAAAGAAGCTGTTATGAAATTTCAAGAAAAATATAACCTTAGCCCTGTTGCAGGGTATGTAGGTAGAAAAACCAAAACAAAATTAGATGAAGTAGCTAAAGGTATATCGTTTGCAAAAATAATACCATCTAAATCTTCTACAGGTTCTTATATGCATTTTAAAAGAAATGTAAACTTGCAAAAAAGTTTTAAAGTATTTAAGAATAAAAACCTATTGGCACGAGCTAATGGTCGAAATACACACTTGAGAATAGACGTTTCTGATCAAAGACTTATGTTATTAGTCAATGGAAAAGTGGCTTTAAGTTCACCTTGTACGACAGGCGCAAAACATAAATTTGAACCAAATACAAAAATATACAGAGATAAACATACACCAAAAGGAACATTTAGAATTAAAGAAAAAATTTCTAATAAACGGTCTACTATTTTTGGAGACATGTATCGTCATGGTAAAAGAGTGTATCATGGAGACAGAAGAAAGTATAGAGGACCAAGAGCTAAATATGTAGGGGCAGCACTTACAAATTGGATGAGACTTACAAGTTCGGGTATAGGACTTCACGCCAGTAAATATGTAAAGAGATATCCTGGAACAAATGGCTGTATACGGCTTCCATATAATGTTGCGAGTACTGTATTTAAGAAAGTTCGTAGAGGGACAAAAGTAAGTATCGTTAACTAAATCTTCTCAATCAAGGCATTGCCTTGAATTTAGACATAACCCATTTAAAAAAAACATAAATATAATATTAATAAATATACAAGGAATTACCTATGCTTAAAATATATACTATACTCTTCTTATTTGGTATTTTTCTCTTTTCTGGATGTACACAATTTGGTCTCTCCCCAAAGACAGAAGATATCAATTGTACAAAGTTAGCAGGAAAATTTAACACCTATCAGGAATTTAAACACTGTACCAATGTACGAAAAAGTTATAAAGTATTTAAAGATAACAGCCTCTTAAAAGATGCTACACCTAAAAATACTAAAGTTGTTGTAGATATCAGTGAACAAAGAGCAAAACTCTATGTAGATAAAAAAGTAGCCTTAGATGCACCATGTACAACAGGAGCTAAACATAAATTCGAACCTAATACCAAAATATATCGTGACAAGCATACGCCAATGGGAACTTTTCCTGTTCTAGAAAAAATACATAATAAACGTTCTAGTATATTTGGAAAATACTATAAAGGTAGAAGATGTGTTTACACGGGGGATAGAAGAAAATACAAAGGTAACAAAAAATGTGTACGTTATGAAGGTGCAGCACTTACAAATTGGATGAGACTTACACGTTCGGGTATAGGCCTTCATGCCAGCAAATACGTAAAACGTTATCCCGGTACCAATGGCTGTATACGTTTACCCTATGGTGTTTCAAAAACGATGTTTAAGCATATAAGTAAGGGGACACCGGTCAGTGTAGTAAAATAATTTTAGGCTTTATGCCCAAAAATCTACATCTGTCATACCTCCAGATTTTTTTCTAGCTACCATAGAGGTTTTCATAGTTCTATGCCCTTTATAATCTCTATCTAACCATTCAGGTATATGTAATAGTTCACATTTTTCATCAAAATAGGCTTCAAGTTCACCTTCATTGAGCATAAATGCTGGATTAGAGGGTTGTCTTTCATTTTTTTCATCATGTAAAAAAGTCTCCATAAGAATAATACCATTAGGCTTTAGTGCTGCTATCATTTGAGGGAAGAGTCTACGTTCTAAGAAGTAAGTGCAAACTATGAGATCATACTTTTCTGTAGGGAGCGTGTAAGTATCAAAGTCTACTTCTTTAGCATGTATATGAAAAATATTTTGTAATGATGCTATAGCCACGGAAGAGACATCTAATGCATCTACTTCAAATCCTTGTGAGACTAAATACTTACTATGTCTTCCCATACCACAGGCAATATCTAAGGCTTTTTTACCTGTGGCTAGTTTGGCATAC
>Ga0256844_10000748_pt1 | contig 12277 bp, 7 predicted proteins | sample MusselsmetaG_FD_189100 | JGI IMG/M metagenome (GOLD analysis project Ga0256844, IMG submission 189100) | Mussel associated microbial communities from hydrothermal vent at the East Pacific Rise, Pacific Ocean - Mussels | ecosystem: Host-associated > Mollusca > Shell > Unclassified ... | reverse complement strand
AATAGGTTAAAAGTAAATGCATTACTTTTATTTTTTACTTTATATTTTTTTATAAGTTTAGTTATCATACCTATAATAGCACCATTTTATGGAAGAGAAAAAGTAAGCAATAAGTTTAATATAAAGTCTTCAAATTATATTACAATTATATTAAATAGAAATTATGTAAAGCCAAAATTAAATAGTCTGCTTAATAAAACTGCTAAAAATTTAGAGTTAAAAAATATTAAAGTAAGGTATTTAGATGCTAATTTTCCATTTTTTGATGGGTTTCCTCTTTTACCACATTTAAGTCATAATGATGGTAAAAAAATTGATTTAAGTTTTATTTATCAAAGTAAAGATGGTAAAATAAGTTCAAAACAAAAATCAGTTAGTGGTTATGGCATTTTTGAACCTCCTAATAAAACAGAAATAAATCAAATAAATATATGTTTAAATAAAGGTTTTTGGCAGTATGAGTTTTCTAAATATTTAACTTTTGGAAAAATCAATAATGATTTAATATTTTCAAAAACACACACAAAAGTGTTGATTCAAACACTATTAAAGCAATCAGAAACTAAAAAAATATTTATTGAGCCTCATTTAAAACAAAGGTTAAAACTCATAAACAATAAAATTAGATATCATGGTTGTCAAGCTGTAAGACATGATGATCATATTCATTTACAAATTTAAATGGTAAAAATTTGTTTATGTATATTTGTAATCAGAAAACATATAATTCATGTCAGAAACTATTTTACAATTAAAAACTGCTAATATTTATCAGAGAGAACGTTTAATTTTAGATAATGTAAATCTTCAAGTAAATAAAGGAGAATTTATTTACCTTATTGGTAAAACAGGTAGCGGTAAAAGTAGTTTAATGAAAACTTTATATGGTGATTTACCATTGAAAGAAGGTTCTGGTAACATTGTAGGGTATGATTTAAAATCGTTAAAAGAAAAAGAAATTCCTTTTTTAAGACGTAAAATAGGTGTTGTTTTTCAGGATTTCAAACTACTTTATGATAGAAATATTTATGAAAACTTACGTTTTGTTCTAAGAGCTACAGGTTGGATTGAGAAAGATAAAATGAAATCTAAAATTAATGAAGTCCTTGATAGAGTAGGTATGATTTCTGTTTTAGAAAAAATGCCTTTTCAGCTTTCGGGTGGTGAGCAACAACGTATTGCAATTGCAAGAGCATTATTAAATGATCCAGAACTTATTTTAGCAGATGAACCAACGGGGAATTTAGACCCTAGAACATCAATGGAAATTATGGATGTTTTGCATGAAATTCATAAAAATGGAAGGAGTGTAATTATGGCAACTCATGATTATGCTTTAATTTTAAAATATCCTCATAAAACATTAAAATGTGAAGGAAGTCAAGTTTTTGAAGTAGTTCAAAAAACAGTTTAGTTTATAATTATAAATGGTGAATTGTAAGTGTCATTACGATGAGCCTGAAAGAGCGAAGAAGTAATCTCTTGCATTTAAGTACAATTTCATCTTAAAATATGAGCAAAATACCAAAACATATACTAGTAGTACGATTATCAGCAATGGGAGATGTTGCAATGTTGGTTCCAGTTTTACAAGTATTAAAATATAATTACCCTAAATTAAAAATAACAGTATTATCAAGAAAATTTTTAAAACCAATTTTTGATAAATCTATTATAGGTATTGATATTGATTTTTTTGAAGCTGATACTAAAGGAAAACATAAAGGAATAAATGGAATTTTTAAATTATCTAAAGAACTTAAAAAATTAAAAATCGATGCAATTGCTGACACTCATAATGTCATGCGCTCTAAACTTCTACGCACTTTTTCTATTGGAGTTAAGAAAACAAGTATAGATAAAGGAAGAGCTGAGAAAAAGGCTTTGGTAAGCCATTCTAATTTTAAACAATTAAAAACTACTCATGAGAGATATGCAGATGTTTTTAGAAAATTAGGATTTACAATAGATTTATCAAAACATAGTTTTCCAAATAAACCTAGTCTGCCAAATTTAGATTTTATTAATTCTATTGCAGAAAATGGTAAAAAATGGATTGGAATAGCACCTTTTGCACAATATTCTAGTAAAATGTATCCATTGTATTTAATGGAAAAAGTAATATTTGAATTATCAAAATCTCATCAAGTATTTTTATTTGGTGGTGGTAAAAAAGAAGTTGACTTACTTTCAAAAATAGAAAATAATAATCAGAATGTAATTAATGTAGCAGGAAAATTGACTTTATTACAAGAGTTACAATTAATTGCTCATTTAGATACAATGATAGCAATGGATTCTGGAAACGCACACTTTTCAGCGATGCTTGGTGTAAAAACTATCTCAATTTGGGGAGTAACACATCCTTATGCCGGTTTTGCACCTTTTAAACAACAGTATAATTGTATTTTACCAGATTTAAATAAGTACCCTAAAATTCCTTGTTCTATCTATGGTAATAAAGTTTGCAATGGATATAATAAGGTTATGGAAACTATATCCGTTGAAAAAATTTTAGCTTCAGTAAAAGCTTAAAAATCAATACCATTTAATTTTTTATGAAGTAAAATAGCAGCACTATCTGATAAGCTTGATACAAAGTTACAAATAATCATTATTCTGTCATATATATTATCTTGTACTCTTTGATATTTTTCAGGTAATAAATTAATTATTAATTTATCATAATTAGATGATATATTTTGATAGTTATTATTTGTTGCTGTAATAAATACTTCAAGTAAATTTGAAATTAAATGATAGCCAGCTATTTCTTTTTCAACAACTTGTTTGCTTTTATATATTTTATCAATACTTATTTTTATTATATCATTGATTTGCGCTTCATATTTACTTTTATCCAATAATGAATGGGAATAATTACCTTTTAAAATATCAGTTTCGTTTTCAATAAATATTCTAGCTGTTTCTTGTATTAAGTTTCCAATAGCTAAGGCTCTTAAATAACTAATTCTATCTTTTTGAGTTTTTAATGAATGATATTTTGTAGTGTTTATTGTTTCTCTTACAAGATTAATTAAATATTCTAACGCATAATCTTCATCAATTAACCCAAGATTGATACCATCTTCAAAATCTATTATTGTATAACAAATGTCATCAGCAGCTTCAACTAAAAAAGCTAATGGATGCCTGTTGTAAGCAATATTATTATCGTTTCTAAGTTTTTTTAAACCTAATTCATTAGCAATATCTAAAAATGTTTCTTTTTCAGATTGAAAAAAACCAAATTTTTTATCCACTATATGTATACTAGGTTTTTTAGGTAAAGATTCTTTAGGGTATTTCATGAAAGCACCTAATGTTGCATATGATAACCTTAGACCACCTTGAATTCCTTCTCTATTTTCTGTAAGTATTTTTAAACCATTTGCATTTCCTTCAAAGTCTATTAAATCTTGCCATTGTTTTTCGGATAATAGCGATTTGAATTGCTTTCCGTTACCAGATTTAAAATATTCGCCAATTGCTTTTTCACCAGAATGTCCAAATGGAGGATTTCCTATATCATGAGCTAGAGCAGCTGCAGCTGTAATTGCACCAAAATCATTTATTTGATATCCTTTTTCTTTTAAATTTGGATATTTTTCTAATAATTGTTTACCTACAATTCTACCTAATGATCTTGCTACACTAGACACTTCTAAACTATGAGTTAATCTAGTATGAACAAAGTCTGTTTTTGATAATGGTACTACTTGTGTTTTATCTTGTAAACTTCTAAATGAATCTGAAAAAATTATTCTATCAAAATCTACTTCAAATCCTAGACGAGTTTCATCTTGATTAATTCGTAATCTTTTTTTTGTATCTCCAAATCGTTTTAGTGAAAGTAAATTTTCCCAGTTCATAATAGTTAGATTAAATATTTTTCAAAGATAGATTTTTTTCATTAAGAATAGATTCAAAAAAAAGCACTCATTTTAGAGTGCTTTTTAAAAACTCATTTAACTATTGATTATCTTTTGATGATTAATTTAATAATATTTAATTTTTGATTGTTGTTTTTTATTTTTACAAAATAAGTTCCTTCCTTTAAATTTGAAATGTCTAAATTATCTAAATTTTGGTTTTTAACATATACTTTTTTCCCTAAAACAGAATAAATAGTAATTTCTTTACTATTTGTAATTCCATTAATATTAATTATGTTATTTGCAGGATTAGGGTATACCGTAATGCTATTTGTATTAAATTCTTGTACTGTATTAATATCTTCTTCAAATTCATAACAGCCAATATCTGGAGAAGTTCCGCTAAAAGGCAATCCAACATCTGTTCCTACATTAATACATGGAGATGTTTCTTGTAAATGAAAATCTGCCAAACCAATATTTACAAATAACGGATTAACATTATCAAGATTATTATTTCCAGTTGCATCATTTGGCATATCCACATTGCAATAATTAATACTTGCGCTAGCATTCATTCCTATATTAATTTCATCACCATATGTTTGAGAATTTCCATAAATTATAGAATTTACAAATGTTGCATCTGCATAATCTAATGCTACAGCTCCTCCTTCACTACCTCCAAAAGCGGAATTATAAGCAAAAGTACAATTAGTAAAAAACAAGGAAACTGTTGGATTCATTGCTTTAATTGCTCCACCTCCAGAATTGTTAGTAGAATTCAAATAAAATAGACAATTTGTTAAGTTTACGTCTAAAGCAGAATAAAACATAATTGCGCCACCTCCATAATTTGCATTATTGTTAATAAATTTACATCTTGTAAATTCAGTATGCCCATCATTTGTTAGTTTTACAGCACCACCTTCAGTTACTGCATGGTTATCTTTAAAGGTGCAATCAATAAATTTAGTATAAGTTTGAGTTTCTGAACCAGTATTTATACCATATACAGCACCACCCATACCATCATCACTAGATCCATAAGCTTCATTGTTTTCAAAAATACAATTATAAAATTCTGCATTTGATTCCTTTAATAAAATTGCTCCACCATGCATATCAGGATAATCACCTGTTGCTTTTCCGAATTCGATTTTACAATAATTAAATATACTTATTTCACTTACTGTGTCAAAACGAATTCCTCCCCAACCAGTAGATGTATTATCTGTAGTGAACAGTACCATGTTTTCTTCAGTTCCATTGACCAAGAGTTTGCCATTTACATTAAATTTGTAGTGACCTTGAAAATTAATTTCTACTCCTGCTTGGATTGTTAATGTTTCTCCAAAAGGAACATTAATATATCCATTAACTTCGTATGGTGATCCTGTTATTGTCCAAGTTCCTGATTGATTTCCACTTACAGATGTTTGTGTAAAAGCAGAAAGACTAATAATTAATGATACTAATAATGTAATTTTCTTCATATTATAAAAATTTTATATTAGTTAGTAGTAGAGGTGTAAATATATGTAATATTATCTAATAAAAAAAGACACTTTATTTCTAAAGTGTCTTACTTAGTAGCGGGAACTGGACTCGAACCAGTGACCTTTGGGTTATGAGCCCAACGAGCTACCTACTGCTCTATCCCGCGATTTAGGCTGCAAAGATACTATTTTTTATTATACAGACAAGTATATAAACAAAAAACATCAGGTTTTAACTGATGTTTTTTTGCTTTGTATAAATAAATGATTGATATTTAACCGTTCATAGACATTAAAAATTCTTCGTTACTATTAGTATGTTTGATTTTTTCTTTAATAAAGTCCATTGCTTCAATAGGATTCATATCTGCTAAGTATTTACGAAGTATCCATAAACGTTGTAATGTTTTAGGATCTAATAATAAATCATCTCTACGAGTACTTGATTTGATAATATCAATAGCAGGGAAAATACGTCTATTAGAAATATTTCTATCTAATTGTAATTCCATATTACCTGTACCTTTAAATTCCTCAAAAATTACTTCATCCATTTTTGAACCAGTATCTGTAAGTGCAGTAGCAATAATGGTTAAAGACCCTCCATTTTCAATATTTCTTGCTGCTCCAAAGAATCGTTTTGGTTTATGTAATGCATTTGCATCAATACCTCCAGATAATATTTTACCAGAAGCCGGAGCCACTGTATTATATGCTCTAGCTAAACGAGTAATTGAATCTAATAATATTACAACATCATGTCCAGATTCAACTAATCTTTTTGCTTTTTCTAAAACTATATTAGCAACTCTTACATGTTTTTCTGCAGGTTCATCAAAAGTTGAAGCAACAACTTCGCCTTTCGTACTTCTACGCATATCTGTTACTTCTTCAGGTCTTTCATCAATTAATAATATTATTTGATAAACTTCTGGATGACTTCCAGCTATTGCATTTGCAATATCTTTAAGTAACATTGTTTTACCTGTTTTTGGTTGTGAAACTATCATTCCACGTTGTCCTTTTCCGATAGGAGCGAACATATCCATAATTCTAGTAGATAAAGAACTGTTTTTATCTGCTAAATTAAATTTTTCTCTAGGAAATAAAGGTGTTAAATGTTCAAAAGAAACACGATCTCTTACAATACTTGGATTTAAACCATTAATTAATGATACCTTAATTAGAGGAAAATATTTTTCTCCTTCTTTAGGTGGTCTAACCACACCTTTAACCGTATCACCAGTTTTAAGTCCAAATAATTTAATTTGAGATTGTGATACATAAATATCATCAGGTGAAGAAAGGTAATTATAGTCTGATGATCTTAAAAAACCATAACCATCATTCATTATATCTAAAACGCCTTCAGCTTCAATAATACCTTCAAATTCGTAATCTGGGTTATGATATTTACTATTACCTTTTAATTGATTACCTCTATCTACCTTAGGCTTATCTTGCTTTTTTGATTGTTGTTTGATAGGTCTCTCTAAAGTTGCTTGATTTCCAGAAGGTTTTTCTATGTTTTCTTGATTACTAGAAGACTTTTCTGGATTAGAATTACCATTATTTTTTTTCTTATAATTAGGATTTAGAGCATTTGCGCGTTCGTTCCTTTTTATTTGCTCTTCAGTAAGTCCTTTTTTATTTTTTTTTGTATTTGTAGAACTTTCGACCTTATCACTAATTTGTTTGGGTTCTATATTTTTTTCCTTTGGAGTTTCAACTTCTTTTTTAACCTCTATTTTTTTAATTACTACTTTTTTAGCAGAAGGTTTTTTTATAGTTTTTTTCTCTATATTTCCAGATGGAGTAGGAGTTTCTTCTTTTTTTATAGCTTTGTTTTGAATCCTTGCTCTTGGTTTCTTTACTTTTGTAGCAGGTTTTTCTTCCTTCTTGGGATTTTTAGCTTGTTCATCTAAAATTTGATAAATTAAATCAATCTTTTTAAGCTGACTGATTTTTTTCAAACCGATAGTTTTTGCAATTTCGTGTAATTCTACTAACTTTTTTTCTTTAAGTTGTCCGATCTCAAACATATTTAATATGTATAAATTATTATAGTTGTTGTTAATTTCTGGGTAAGTATATATTTTATTGTAAAATAATTTAGGAATGTAATAATAATGTCACTTATTATTACATTACAATGATACAACAATATTTTAAAATAAAATATTTTATTGATAAAAAATATTAATGTACTTTTGTCTTCTTATTATTTAGTATATGATACAGAGAGTACAAACGTTATTTTTATTGATTGCCACTATTATTTCTGGTGGTTTATCTAATTTTGTAACTTTATGGAATGCAACTTATGACTCTCAATTTTTCGCTTACGAATCAATTGTAAAAGATTCTATTTTTATTAAGCCAATTGGAATTCTTTTTATTTTATCTGCTATTTTATCTTTCATTACAATATTTTTATTTAAAAATAGAAAATTACAATTTGTAATGAATAGAGTAAACATATTATTAAACTTTTTATTATTAGGCCTTATTGTTTATAATGTACTTAATATATCTGGAGAGACATTAGTTTCTGAGAAAGGTATTGGGACTTTTTTACCTATACTAAGTGTATTTTTATTAGTTTTTGCTAATAGATACATAAAGAAGGATGAAGATCTTGTAAAATCGGTAGATAGATTACGATAAAGTTTAGAATATAGTTATTTAGTGCGACTAGTCGACTTACTTTTGTAGGTCGACTTTTTTATTATCATAAGATGGTTGTTAATAGAAGTTAATAATATAATCTCTACTATATAATAAACAAATTAATATAAGTTATAATTTAGGTTTTTCTTTTTATGACTTTAATATATTATCATTCCATTTAAAATATTTATAAATAAAAAGCCTGCTAAAAATTAATTTAGCAGGCTTGAGTATTATTTTAACTAAAATTTAGTTACCAGTAACTTTAACATCATCAATGTTCATTCCTGTAGTAATAGCATTATCACCACCTTCGTATTTAAAGCCAATATATACATCACCTTCTAAACAAGAAATATTTATTGAGCCTGAATTAGTCCAATCCCCATAAGTACTAGAAGCAGTACCAACAGTTGCATTTATTAATACCCAAGTTGCAGTTGTAACATCACCAGTAAAATCACTTGATGCATATACTTTTAGTGTTCTACCATTATCATGGTGTGCTTGAGTTTTAAATGTTAATTCTTCATCTGTAGTACTGTCTAAGTTAATTGCAGGTGTTACTAACCAATCTTCTAATGGGTTTTCACCAGAACCATAAGCACTTCCTGCCATATAAACATTTCCACTATAAGAGTCTATTTTATAAACTCTACTTCCACCATTTACATTAACATTTGTCCATCCAGGTAAGTCTGTTGTATTATCTGAAAATGATTCAAAATTTTCCTCAAAAACAACAACTGAACCACCAACTGTATTATCTCCACAATCTAAAATTACAGGATCACATCTATCAGTATCAGAAAAATTTACATCTTCATAAGTATTTAATACAATTACAGAATTAGCTTCTCTATAACTTTTCATTAATATACCTTTTAAATCTCCTTTTCCGCTTAAATTATCATTCATACTAAATTTTAGTGATTTAAAACTTGAAAAAGTACTAGTCATTAAACCAAAAGCATTTTCAGTATCACAACTAAACAATAACCTAGTAGCATCATAAGCATCTCCTTGTTCATTAGCGAAAGTTTTTCCTAGATCACCTAATTCAAATTGTATATTTTCCATTGTAACAAAAGTGTTCATTGTTTCATCAGTAAAATCTGCATCAGTAATTAATTTTGGAACTATCATTTCTGAAACAGAAGATCTTTTAATATAGTTTTTAAAATCTGTATTTGGTATTCTATCAATAGAACCATCATTTTCTATTCCAATTCTGTATATACCAGGAGTACCATCTGTAGGGTTACTTTGATTCTCATAACCAGAAGAAGCATTACCTTGTTGACCATCATAATATCCAACTGATAAACCAGCCATTTTTATATATACTTTTCTACCTTTGTTGTATATAGCGTGTAAATTACCTTGATTTATACTAATTTCAAAACCCATTGTTGGATTTTCTGGTTTATCTTGAACTATCATTTTTTTATAATAGTTACCATAAGTATCATCACTTACAACATAAGCAGCAACAATAGCAGTACTGTTTTCAGGATAAGTATATATTAACTGACTTGGAGAAGGATTACTACTGTTATATTGATTTAGAATATTATTTCTAACAGAATTTAATTCGGCTGTAGCAATATCATTGTCAATTTCTACCACTTGTGGTGTATCAAAGTCCTTATCATCTACACAAGATGTAAAACTTGCTGCTATAAAAAGCAGACTTAATGTTATTTTAAATAAATTTTTCATGTTATTATATTGTTTTTTAATTAGAATCGTAAGTATAAGTTTAGGTAATAAGTTGTTTTGTTTCCGTACCAGTATTTAGATCCAAATACAGGAGTATCTAAACTTTTATCGTATTGTAAAGCAGCAAAATTAGCTTTTCTTGCCTGTTCAAAACCACCAGTTTTATAATCTCTACCAAGTATATTGCTAATGTTAGCAAATACACCAATATATTTATCACCTATTTTCCAAGATTTACCTCCAACTGCATTTAATAAAAATACAGGGTCAAATTTTTCTTGTGTTAGTAATGAATCAACATCTTCTTGAGTAACTGGATTTCCAGTTTCAGGATTGACAAATAACGTATTATTATTATCTTTATCTAAGTAGAAATCTTTTGTACGTATTAGTTTAGTTACACTAATATAATTATTAGAAATATAATTACCATTTACACCAAACCACCAATAATTTGGGTCTCTATATTCAAAACCTAAAGAATAAGCTTGTTGTGCAGTTCCACCAACCTTGTAGTTATTTAAATATGTGGTTCCATACTCATTTATTCCATCATTAGAACCCTCATCTGTTAAATAAACAAATGGATTTGAAGTATATTTATAATCTGCAATAGAGGCAACTCCTGTAATTTTAATAGTAGGTGTAGCTTGTATTTCCATACCAAATTCAATACCCATATTTTGCTTATCAATACCAGTTGTTGTTTCACCTACAAAATCATTACTTCCATCATTATTTTCATTATTTAATTTAATTCCCTCAGCATAATAAAAAGCAGTTTCAACACCATCTTTAAAATCAGTCATATACCCGGTTAAACGAGCTTTTATTCCTGGACCTCTATAAATATAACTTGCATCAAAAGATGTTATTTTTTGACTAGTAATATCTGGAGTAATAATATTATTTGCTCTAGAATTAAAAAATGTACCTCTTAAATTTGGTGCTTTTGATAACATTCCTGCATTTACATTTAATAAATGGCGCCCTGTTAATTTATAGGTTAATCCTCCTTTAAAACTTAAGTCGTTAAATACTTGTTCTTCGCCTTTACCTAATGAATTATTTGAATAAGCTCCATTTTTAAATAGACCTTCTCTTTGATGTTTTGTGTTTGTAAAATCTCCAGCAATAAAAAAATCAACCTTGTCATAAGCAAATTGTAATTGAACAAAAGCATTAGCAGTTGATGAAAAAACATTGTAATCATAATTAAATTTATCACCTTCTATAATTTTCTTATTAGGATTATCTAAATTGTATTGTAAATTATCAGTTTCTACTTGAGCATAACCATCTATATCTAAATGATATTTTGCACCCATCAAGTCAATCATGTTAGCATAATTTTCTGAAGTTAATTTAGAATAATTTAATCTTGCATTTAAACTAATATTATCTGTTAACTCTGTAGTCAAATTTGTGTTTACTGAAATGGTATTATCATCATTTCTGTCTTCATATAAATAATAAGAAGCATTATCAGCTGTACTGTTTTGAGCATAAATACCATTAGTTGAATCATCATAATTAATTTGACCATAATTTTGAAAAGAGGTTAAATTATTATAATATTCAGTATAATCTGGACCTGATCTATGAGAAAGAGCATAGCTAGGTAAGTTTTTATAATAAGTAGGATCTGGATTTTGAGCTTTATAATATCCAATACGGCTATTACCTATATATCCCATTTGATAAGCAACGTTAGTTTGTAAAGTTGTTTTATCATTCATTTCCCAATAATGGCTTAATATAACCATTGGTTCAGAAATTTCTTTCATACGTGAGTTACGATTTTCACCAGATTGAGTTCCCCAATATGAATTATATTTAGTACCTTTTAAATCATATACTTCTTGAGTATTTGGTGATGATTTACCTCTACGGTTAAATGTATGAAAAGCTGTAATACCAAAACTATGTTTGTCGTTTATTTTCTTTTCTGCAGATAAATATCCAGACCATGCATTATACGAGCTACCTTCATTATAACCTTCTTGGGCATATCTTCTAGAAGCAGAAACACTTAAAGCCCAACCTTTTTCAGACATACCAGTATTGTGTGTTGCCATAACCCTACCATAATAATTACGGTTAGTAGAAGCAGCAGAAATACGCGATCCTGCTCTTTGATGTGAGGCTCTAGTATCCATATAAGTAGACCCTAAAACACCCCCAAAAGTTTTATCTGAAGCAGCTAAACCATTTGCAAATTCTTGGTTACGTAAAACATCATTAAGTCCTCCCCAATCTGACCATTGTGGTCTTCCTGTAGAAACTTTATTCATTTTAATACCATTCATTAATACTTCTCCATTTTCAGAATCATAACCTCTAACTCTAAACCAAGGAAAGTTAAAAGCTGCAGCTCTAGAAAATACATCTTTAGATGATTGTAGTAAACCTGCTGTATTATCAGCAGCACCTTCATCATCAGAAAGTTCATCATCAGAAAGAGAAATAGTGCTAAAGTCATCTTCTTCTTGAATATCTTCATACAAAAGA
>Ga0256844_10000747_pt1 | contig 12296 bp, 10 predicted proteins | sample MusselsmetaG_FD_189100 | JGI IMG/M metagenome (GOLD analysis project Ga0256844, IMG submission 189100) | Mussel associated microbial communities from hydrothermal vent at the East Pacific Rise, Pacific Ocean - Mussels | ecosystem: Host-associated > Mollusca > Shell > Unclassified ... | reverse complement strand
AAATAATAGCTATTTTATTTTACGACATCAAATATTTAAATTGGTATAATACTATTATTTTGCGTTTGGCATTTCCATTTTTTCATAACCATCAGGAATGGTCATTATAAATTTACTATCAGCTACATTTTCATTTTTAACTTCAGTAACTTCAGCTATCGTTTTCATAACTACTGGGCTTTGAACATCCATTTCTAAATACATAGGAAAACCTTTTACTTTATCTCCAAAAGCATTTATCTCTTTATTTGGAGCTGTAATTTTATCAGTAGTATACATGGTCATTTTCACTTCTACACCTTCTTTTTTTGTAGTAATACTATAACCTTTACAAACATATCCTAAAACTGTTTTTGTCTCTCCTATGGCAGTAACTGTAATGCCTTTTAAGTCTTCTTCTGAAGTTTTTGTACTCTGTTTTAAATATTTTTTACCCATCATAGGGTTATTCATCAATACTACCATTTCTTTTGTATTATTATCAACAATAGAAATGGTTTCTCCAGCCATAGGGTTATTTAATTCTGTACGTGATTTTTCTCCTTTAAAATAAGTCACTGGGTTTAAATCACCAACCATAGCTAATGATTTATTAATAGCTTCGTTCTCACTAGACATGGTTATTCTCATAGAAATAATACCTTCTGTGATTTTATCTTGAGCAAGAATACTCATGCTTAGCATTAAGAATACAAAAAATACAATCTTTTTCATTTTGCAATTATTTTAAGTTAAAACTATATAAAAATCCTCTAATAAAATCTTCTCGCCTGCTGAATCTGCCTTAGGTAGAGAAAAAGGATTAAAATTCTAATAATCCGTTTGTCTTTTTAACTGCCGCTGCACTTTCTTGCATTTTAGCTTTTTCAGCATCAGTCAATTTAATTTTTACAATTCTTTCAATTCCGTTTTTTCCTAAAATTACAGGTACACCAATCGAAATATCTGTCAAATCATATTCTCCTTCTAATAAAGTAGACACTGGAAACATTTTATGTGTATCACAAGCAATAGCTTGTACCATACCTGAAACTGCTGCTCCTGGAGCATACCAAGCAGAAGTACCTAACAAGCCTGTTAATGTAGCACCACCAACTTTAGTATCTGCTGCTACTTTTTCTAAACGCTCTTCAGATAAAAACTCGGTTACAGGCACACTATTTCTTGTTGCTAAACGTGTCAAAGGAATCATACCTTTATCAGAATGACCTCCAATCACCATGCCATCAATATCAGATATTGGAGCTTCTAAAGCCTCCGCTAAACGATATTTAAAACGAGCAGAATCTAAAGCTCCCCCCATACCTATAATTCTATTTTTTGCTATACCAGTAGTTTTATGTACCAAATAAGCCATCGTATCCATAGGGTTACTTACTACAATAAGTATAGTATTAGGAGAATGTTCTAATAAATTTGAAGATACCATCTTTACAATACCAGCATTGATACCAATCAATTCTTCACGAGTCATTCCTGGTTTTCTAGGTATCCCAGATGTAATTACGCAAACATCACTATTTGCTGTTTTAGAATAATCATTCGTTATTCCTGTGATTTTGGTGTCAAATCCATTTAATGAAGCTGTTTGCATTAAATCCATGGCTTTACCTTCAGCAAAACCTTCTTTAATATCTAATATTACAACTTCTGATGCAAAGTTTTTAATAGCAATGTATTCTGCACAGCTTGCACCTACTGCTCCTGCTCCTACTACTGTTACTTTCATGGTATTTATTTTAAAAATTATTATTCTTTCCCTTCAGATTCACAAAATTAAAGCATTACTCTCGTCGTAATTACTAAGCGCGGCTTTAGTTAAGGATGGGTTTTTTAGATATCAATATTTGCATAAACAGCATTCTCTTCAATAAATTTTCTTCTAGGCGGAACTTCATCACCCATTAACATAGAAAAGACTCTATCTGCTTCTGCTGCATTTTCAATAGTAATTTGATACATGGTTCTTTGCTCAGGATTCATAGTAGTATCCCATAATTGGATAGCATTCATCTCTCCTAAACCTTTATAACGTTGAATACTTCCACCACCAAATTTACTAACTAAAGCATCACGTTCGGCATCATCCCACGCATATTCTTTCTTTGCGCCTTTCTTTACTAAGTACAAAGGCGGAGCTGCCACATAAATATTTCCATTCTCTACCAACTCTCTCATATAACGGAAAAAGAATGTAAGAATTAATGTTTCGATATGACTACCATCTACATCGGCATCACACATAATTACAATTTTATGATAGCGTAATTTACTTACATTCAAGGCTCTTTGATCTTCTTCTGTACCAACAGTAACTCCTAAAGCAGTATACATACTTCGAATTTCTTCATTTTCAAAAACTTTATGCTGCATTGCCTTTTCAACATTCAGAATTTTACCACGTAATGGTAAAATAGCTTGAAAATTTCGATCTCTACCTTGTTTTGCCGTACCCCCTGCCGAATCTCCCTCGACTAAGAATATTTCACATTTTTCTGGATCTGTCCAAGCACAATCTGATAATTTACCTGGTAAACCACCACCAGACATTACCGTCTTACGTTGCACCATTTCACGAGCCTTACTAGCTGCATGTCTTGCTTGCGCTGCTAAAATCACCTTTTGAACTATGATTTTAGCATCATCTGGATGCTCCTCTAGATAATCGGTTAACATTTCAGAAACAGCTTGACTTACAGCAGAAGAAACTTCACGATTACCTAATTTTGTTTTTGTTTGCCCTTCAAATTGAGGTTCTGCAACTTTTACAGAGATAATTGCTGTTAATCCTTCACGAAAATCATCTCCTGCTATTTCAAATTTTAAGTTTTTTAATAAGCCTGAATTTTCAGCATATTTTTTTAAGGTATGTGTTAATCCTCTTCTAAAACCTGAAAGGTGTGTACCACCTTCATGTGTATTAATATTGTTTACATACGAATGTAAATTTTCTGAATAGGAAGTGTTATACACCATGGCAACCTCAACAGGAATACCATTTTTCTCACCTTCCATAGCAATAACTTCAGAAGTTAATTGTTCTCGAGAAGAATCTAGATACTTTACAAACTCTGTTAAACCTTCGGTACTTAAAAATACTTCTTCAATAAAATTACCTTCATCATCTTTCGTACGTTTATCTGTAATCGAAATCGTCACCCCTTGATTTAAGAAAGACAATTCACGCATTCGCATAGAAAGCGTTTCATAACTATAATCTATTTCTGTTTGGAAAATACTTTCGTCTGCTTTAAAGGTAACCATAGTTCCTTTTTCATCCGTATCTCCAACCTTTTTTACAGGGTATAATGCTTTTCCTTGAGAGTATTCTTGTTCCCAAATTTTACCATCTCTATAGACTGTTGCTTTTAGATGCCCAGAAAGTGCATTTACTACAGACACACCAACACCGTGTAAACCACCTGAGACCTTATAAGAATCTTTATCAAATTTACCTCCTGCACCAATTTTAGTCATTACAACCTCCAATGCAGAAACACCTTCTTTCTTATGCATCCCAACAGGAATACCACGTCCGTTATCTTTTACAGAAACTGAGTTGTCTTCATTTATAATTACCGAAATAGTATCACAATGATCTGCCATTGCCTCATCAATAGAGTTATCTACCACTTCATAAACCAAATGATGTAAGCCTCTCACTCCAACATCACCAATATACATAGAAGGGCGCATTCTTACATGCTCCATTCCTTCTAACGCCTGAATACTATCTGCTGAATAATCTTGTTTTTTTTGATCTTCACTCATAATTTTTAATCCTCTTTTTTAGGTATTTACAAAACATACAAATATAAAAAAACACGCTCTTTTGAACGTGCTTTAAGGGTGATTAATAACGGAAGTTATTAACAAAATTCTCTTGAATAGAGAAGTATTTAAATTTAGAGTTTTCTTTTGTTGAAAATAAGTGAAATACAAAGTAGGTATAAAAAGAAAAGAAACGGTTTAGTATGTAAGAAGTTACTGTAAACCGTTTCTTAAAAGCAATCAACCCAATTTGCTCAAATTTTTATCTTATTTAATTAAATGTTTTTCTTCATCCTCAATCAAAACATCTATTTTCTTTTGATACTTCAAACATACAACCAGAATCTAAAGAGATTCTAAAGATTATGCTTTTATTGCTGAAAAATTCACTTTTGACTCTTGAAAAAAATAAGTCTAAATCTTTAAACCAAAAATTTACAGATTGGAGAAGATTCTATTGCACATTAACAGCTTAACAGAGGTCGCTAAATTATAGATTTCACTCTTAATTATTTAGGTTATCAATGGTTTTTACCAATAAGAAAACACGCTCTTATAAACGTGTTTTCTAGTATAAATACCAACTATTAGTAAACCAATAGCTCCTCTATGAAAGAACAAGTATTTAAATTTTTTGGTTATAACAAAAAAGAGACAGCTTAAAATATTCTAAGCTGTCTCTTAAAGCAATCAACCTAATAAGGTACTACTAATTCAAATAATTATTGCTTTGCTACTACATTACCGTCAGCATCAATAACAACTGTTAACGCTTCGTTCTCTTTCAATAAGTTAATGTAATAAACTTCTTTTTCGTTTTCAGTTGCTTTAAATGCCTTATCAGCACTGTAATCAGCAAATTCTTCAGTCAATGTTTTTGTAACTGCTTCTGGCAATTCACTAACTGCTACTTCTTCCTTTTCTTGAACCGCTACTACTTCTTGAACTGCTACTTCTTGAACTGCTGCTTGTGCATCTGCTGCCGCTGTGTCCATTCCTTCTTGTGCAAAGATTGTTGTACTAACTAATGCAAATGCAAATACTAAACTTAATTTTCTCATGATTCTTGTTTTTAATTGTTATACTTATTTCTTTTTGATGGTACAAACGTAAGAACACAATCTAAAGGAAATTTCAAGATGAAAAAATAACAGTAATTAAATGTTGTTTATTTTGGTAAGTATAATGTATTTGCCAATGATTGGTGTCGCATATTTCTTTAACGATAGCTAGCCCTAAACCTAAAGAGTCTTTAGATGTCCCTTCCTTTTTAAATCGATTAAAGAAATGTTCAGGTTTTTGCTTTGGTTCTTTACCTGTATTAGAAAAAGTTAATTTTTTACCTGTATAAAATATCGCAATTGTTCCTCCTATACTATTATGTCGTATCGCATTACTGAGAAGGTTCGTGATTAAAGTTTCTGTTAGAATTGTATTTGCTTCAAGAATAGCATCAGACAATTCTGTAGTGAAAGTTATCTTTTTATTTAAAATAAAGTCTTCGTAATTTTCTAATTGATTTTCAATAATTCTCTTTATAGAAATTTCTTCTTTATTACTAAACTGCTGGTTTTCAACTTTTGCAAGTAATAATAATGTTTTATTAAGTTTTGCAAGTCGCTTCCCTGCTTGGTAAATAGATTGTAACTGTACTGATTGCTCTTGTGTCAGATCTGATGATTGTAATAAAATTTCTATCTTAGATTGCATAATAGCCAAAGGGGTTTGCATTTCATGAGAGGCGTTTTCTGAAAACTCTTTCATGCTATTAAAATCTGATTGCAACTTATGAGTAAGACTTTTTACAGAATCATTCAACTCTTTAAACTCATCAACATCTGAAGGTTCCAATACAATAGAATCTTGATTTTGTATAGAGAAATTTTTAAGTTGATCTAGATTTTTATAAAATGGTTTCCATATTTTTTTTGCAATCTGTGTATTCAAAATTAGAAGTCCCGTTAACAACAACAATATAATGATGATTGTAGATAAAGTAATTATAGATACAAAATCTTGATTCCGCACTAGTGAATTTCGGGTAACAATTTTATATCGTTCTCCTTGTAATGTTTCAATAGCCGTTAATTGTCTATATTTCTCATATTCTTCTGCACCGTCTATATCATCAATAGCATGAGATATAAGTGTATCCTTATATATAATTGTATCTTTAGGATACATTTTATTTTCTGCCTCTGTAAGTTCTCCTGCTTCAAAAGTAGTTAAAGGATAATCATATTTATAATGCTTTGCAATAACCTCCTTATTATATAGCAATTGTTTATCTAGACGATTGTTCATTACTGAGGTCAAAACAAAATAGAGCATAATTCCAGATAAGACAAAAATAATAGCCGAAAGTAATAGGTAAATTCTACCTGTTTTTTCTATTAATTTCATTTTATATCACTGGTAATTAATTAAAGTTTCTCTACTTTAGAATTGTAAAAGTACAATACTTATTTTTCATCAGTAAATTTATAGCCTAATCCATACATTGTTTGTAAATAATTCGCGCCATCTAATTTCTTTAATTTCTTTCGCAAATTACCCATGTGTGTATAAATAAAATCAAAACTATCTGCCATTTCAATATTATCACCCCATAAATGTTCTGCTATCGCTTCTTTGGTAAGTACTTTATTTTTATTGGTAATAAAATAAAGCAATAGATTGTATTCTTTTTTTGTTAATTCAACTGGGTTTTGATGTATCGTTACTGATCTAGAAGTTGGGTTTATTTCAATTTCATTAAAACTAATAATCTCGTTTCCATCAAATTTTTGGCGTCTTATTAAGGAGTTAATTCTAGAATTCAATTCTGCCAAATGAAACGGTTTGGTAATGTAATCATCTGCTCCTAAATCTAAACCCATTAATCTATCATCTAATGAGTCTTTTGCAGAAACTATCAACACACCAGTTTCTGGAGTTTTTTCTTTAATTAATTTAAGTAAATCGATTCCACTACCATCGGGTAATGTAATATCTAATACAACAATATCATATTGAAAACTGATAAGTTTATCTTCAGCATCAAAAAAAGTAGATGCATTTTCACAGACAAAATCTTCATTTTTAAGGTATGTAGTTACACTTTCTAGAAGTTCAATCTCATCTTCAACAATTAAAATTTTCATACGTTTAATTTTAAAATTCGTTATTAAAAATTTATTGAAAAAGGGTTGTTGCTTACTAAGTAACGTTAAAAAGCAACTATTTAGTATATAGCTTATTTTTTTCTTAAGATTGCTTTATCTTCAAACTTGTCAATTGTAATCTTAGGAACATTATAAATGTATATCTCTGAGCTATTTATAGCAGAAATTGTAACTTCATTTTTTACATTTAAATACACATCAGATGCATCAGACGCATTAACCAAAGCATCATTAGCCTCTAGTTTACTAGCTTTAACATTACTTTTCCCTTCTGAAGTAACAAAAATATCATTACATATTCCTGAAAGTTCTGTAGAAGAACTTCCTAATGTTAAAACTTCTATAGTTTGTGTCGATACATTTATTTTGGACTTGCCAGACTTATTGGCATTAATATCTGCATTTTCTACTGTTAAATTAAGATCTACATTTGCACTTTCATTATTATTTAAAGTGAATTTTTCTGAATGTATATCTATCGTGATTTTCGAATCTCCTTCTGCGTCTATCGTAAAGATATCAAAATTAAATGTACCTGAAGAAGTCACTTTAGCCTTCCCTTTTGTTGTGATTTTTTGCAAATATTCGTCAACAGCTATATATACGTTTAATGCTTTTTTACGAATCACTTTTTTAGAGAGGTGAATTACCAAAACACTATCCATAACCTTAGTTACTACAGCAGATTGTATATTATCATCAGCTTCAACGGTAACTGATTGACGACCACTCTGTGACAAAATCACATGCAGTTTACCTCCTATTTCAATCGCATTAAAATCGGAAAGATCTCTATTCTCTGTAACTACAATCTTACTTCCTTTTATTTTTTGCTGTGCAAAAGTCGTTGTACTTAATACTATAAATAATAGTAGAAAAATGGGTGTTTTTCTAAATAAAATTTTCATCTTTAATTTCTTAATTTTAGTTCAAAAATCATATAATTTTTGAGTTTTAACTTCTCAAATATATAAATAATAATTTGCATTGAAATATATTATGCAAATAACATACCTAAAATTTTAACCCAAGGCTCAAAACCTTCTTTTTTTATTTTATCACATTCCATAATTACCTGTAAATCAATATTAAAAAAAATACAATACAGCACTAAAATAATTATCCCTATATTCGATTCAAAATAAAATTGTTATCTTTATATGGATTTTACAAACCCGCTAGTTTACGGAGCTCCAAGTTTTATCGCATTAATTTTACTAGAACTTTCCTATAGCAAGACTCATAATAAAAAAGATCTTTACGAATGGAAAGATTTAGGCTCTAGTATGTTTATGGGTATTGGGTCTGCAATTATTGCTCCTCTAATAAAAACCATTTCTGCCATTGTAATTTTTTATTATGTATACGAATTATTCAATCCAATTACTGATGGTATCCGAACCAATATTTTTGGATGGAAGTCTTTTGGTTATGCTTGGTATGTATGGGTTGCTTGTCAAATTCTAGATGATTTTACCTATTATTGGTTTCATAGACAAAATCATATGGTAAGAGCATTATGGGCGGCACATATTGTACATCATTCTTCAGACAATTACAATCTAGGTACAGCTGTTCGTAATGGATGGTTTACTATATTATACAAACCTTTCTTTTATATGTGGATTCCTGCTGTTGGTTTCCGTCCAGAAATGGTTGTCGTCTGTCTAGGCATTGAAGCTTTATGGCAGTTTCAATTACACACCATTTATATACCCAAAATGGGCTTTATAGAAAAATTTATGAATACCCATACCATGCATCAAGTACATCATGCAAAAAATATTGAATATATGGATAAAAATCATGGTGGTTTTTTAAATGTTTTCGATAAAATATTTGGCACATGGAAAGAACTAGACGATACTATTGACGTGCAGTATGGTGTTACTCATGCTCCTGACTCTTATAATCCTTGGGTGATTTTAACTCATGAATATACTGATATTTGGAATGACACCAAGAAAACAAAAAACTGGGCTCATAAGTTTATGTACATTTTCGGACCTCCAGGGTGGAGTCATGATGGTAGTACACTTACTGTAAAGCAAATGCAGAAAGAATTGGCCTTGGAAAAAATCAAAGTGTAATTACTATATGTCATTCCTGCGAAAGCAGGAATGACAAAATATACAACTATTCTTCACTAATACGCATCATCGTGTACATTTGCAACAGCTCTACCACTAGGGTCATTCATATTTTTAAATGCTTCATCCCACTCTAAAGCAATTTGAGTACTACAAGCTACAGACGCTTCCTGCGGCACACATAATGCTGCGGCATCACTAGGAAAGTGTCCTTCAAAAATAGAACGGTAATAAAACTCTTCTTTTGAAATTGGTGTTTGCAAAGGGAATTTAAACTTGGCATTTGCCAATTGTTCATCGCTTACTGCTTCATTTACCACTTCTTTTAAAGTATCTATCCAACTATAACCAACACCATCAGAAAATTGTTCTTTTTGTCGCCAAGCTACACTTTCAGGAATCATATCTTCAAAAGCCTTTCTTAGCACCCATTTTTCCATCCGTTCACCATTAATCATTTTATCCTGTGGATTGATACGCATAGCAACATCCATAAATTCTTTATCTAAAAACGGAACACGACCTTCAATGCCCCAAGCCGCTAAACTTTTATTGGCACGTAAGCAATCATACATATGTAATTTGTCTAATTTACGAACCGTTTCTTCATGAAATTCTTTGGCATTTGGCGCTTTATGAAAATACAAATACCCACCAAAAAGTTCATCTGCTCCTTCGCCAGATAAGACCATTTTTATACCCATAGATTTGATAACTCTTGCCATTAAATACATGGGAGTAGAAGCTCTAATCGTAGTGACATCATATGTTTCAAGATTATAAACCACATCTTTTATTGCGTCTAAACCTTCTTGAATGGTGAATTTTATTTCATGGTGAATTGTGCCAATATGATCTGCTACTTTTCGAGCAGCAGCCAAATCTGGAGAACCATCTAATCCTACAGAAAAGGAGTGTAATTGTGGCCACCAAGCATCTTGAGTATCACCAGACTCAATTCTCTTTTCTGCATATTTTTTTGCTATTGCTGAAGTTACAGAAGAATCCAAACCTCCTGAAAGTAATACTCCGTAGGGCACATCAGACATCAGTTGTCTATGTACCGCGTCTTCCAATGCTATTTTTATTTCTTGAATACTCGTTTCATTCTCTTTTACCGCAGCATATTCTGTCCAGTCTCTATGGTACCATTTTACAAATTTCCCATCTTTACTTGACATATAATGTCCTGGAGGAAATAATTCTATTTTGGTACAAACACCTTCTAGAGCTTTCAATTCAGAGGCAACATAAAAAGTTCCATTTTGATCCCATCCTATATATAATGGAATAATGCCCATGTGATCTCTAGCAATAAAGTACTCATCCTTTTCAACATCATAAATTGCAAAACCAAAAATCCCATTCATTTCATCAATAAAATCTGCACCTTTCTTTTGATATAAGGCCAAGATAACCTCACAATCAGATTCAGTCTGAAAATTATAAGAGTCTTCAAATTGTTTGCGTAACTCTCTATGGTTATAAATTTCGCCATTGGCAGCTAAAATTAAATTTTTATCTTCGCTATACAAAGGTTGTTTTCCTGAGGCAGGATCTACAATTGCCAAACGCTCATGTGCTAATATCGCATTCGCTTCACTATGAATTCCACTCCAGTCTGGTCCACGATGACGAATTCTTTTAGACATCTCTAAAATTTGAGGCCTCAACACTTCCATATTTTGCTTCAGGTCAAAAGCACAAACAATTCCACACATACTATTTTATTTAAATTTATACTGCAAAAATGCATATTTTTATTTTAAATAGATATTAAAACAATAAAATACATTTCAATACGAAACATAAATACATGTATTTGTTAAATAATGAAACTACAAGTGATCTATTATAAACACTATAATTATAAACTTTAAACTAACAATATACTAAAAGAACAAAATGTTACGTTCTAGAGCGAAATATAGCAATTTTATGATGAAATTTTACGCCTCTACATTAACATTACTTTTGTTTTCTATCCTTTTTTCAACTCAAAAAGGGCATGCGCAAACATTTGATGATTTAGACAAAGCACCTTTAGATATCTCCTATTTTAGAGAGAATAAAATTACACCTCCTTTAGTAAAGGTTGTTTATGGTAGACCACAAAAAAACGAAGAAAAAGTATTTGGAAATACAATTCCTTATAACAAGATTTGGCGAACAGGTGCTAACGAGGCTACCGAAGTCAAATTTTATAAAGATGTGAAATTTGGAAACACCAAAGTTAAAGCTGGCACTTATGTATTATTAACCATTCCTGGAGAAAAGGAATGGGAAATAATTTTAAGTTCTCAATTAGATGTTTGGGGCGCTTTTCAATATGACCCTACCTTTACTATTGCAACCATGACTGTTCCAGTACAAAAAGCAGAATCTTTAGATATATTTTCTATTGCTTTTAAGGATAAAGAAAATACCATTCAAATGGTTTTAGCTTGGGATGATACACGTATAAGAATACCCTTACAATTTAAAAGAGAAGGCGCACTAGTTAAAATGTAAATCACACATTGTCTCATATTTCTTTCTTTTAACATGAGTTTTGAATAAAATAATTCACATCAGTTCGAGTATTTTTTTTCAAACAGACGAGTTATTCAAAATTCATATTACTGTACCTTTTCTCCATTAACATAAGTGTTTAATAATTTTGTTTTTGGAACCTTGTCAATGTCAACTTCCATAATATTTTGATCTAGTAGAATAAAGTCGGCTAATTTACCCACTTCAATAGAACCTTTTTCAGCTTCTTCAAAATTAGCATAAGCGGCCCAAATGGTCATTCCTTTTAGGGTTTCTTCACGTGATAATGCATTTTCAAATTGAAAACCGCCATCAGGAAAATTATTTAAATCTTTTCTAGCAACAGCAGCATAGAAAGTCAACATCGGATTTACTTTTTCAATAGGAAAATCTGTTCCTAAAGCCACTTTACCATATTTTTGTAATAGCTTTTTATAAGCATAACCCGTTTTGATTCTTTCAGTACCAACTCTATCTTTAGCCCAATACATGTCTGAGGTAGCGTGTGTAGGCTGAACAGAAGGTAAAATTTCAGTAAAAGCATCAAAATCTTCAGGTGCTAATATTTGTGCATGTTCCATACGCCAACGTCTATCTTTTTTATCTTTTAAGACCTGCTTATAGGTTGTTAACATGATATGATTGGCAGAATCTCCAATGGCATGAGTATTCATCTGAAATTCTGAATTGGCAATACGTTTTGCTGTTTCTCTTATGGTATTTACATCAAAAATTAATG
>Ga0256844_10000746_pt1 | contig 12304 bp, 31 predicted proteins | sample MusselsmetaG_FD_189100 | JGI IMG/M metagenome (GOLD analysis project Ga0256844, IMG submission 189100) | Mussel associated microbial communities from hydrothermal vent at the East Pacific Rise, Pacific Ocean - Mussels | ecosystem: Host-associated > Mollusca > Shell > Unclassified ... | reverse complement strand
ATAAAATGACAGAAAAACAAAAAGCAAGAAAATTACTTCAACATATGGTGAACACAAACCAAGTTGATCTTAGAGATGTATATGCTTTGATTATGGAAAGACCAATTTTATCTCGTATGTACAGACAATCGGAATGGTTACATGATAATTTTCCAACTGGTGACTTGAATTATATAGCTCATTTATATATGACAGACCCAAATAGAAACTAATCACATGCACCTATCACCAAGCGGTTAGGTAGCGGATTGCAAATCCGTCAACGTCGGTTCGATTCCGACTAGGTGCTCCAAAAATCTAAATAAAGGAAAGAAAATGACACAAGAAACAAAAACAGCAATACTAAAAAAATTCGCCAAAGAGATGGAAACTATTTATGACACCTGCACGGACTTCGATTCAGAGGACGGGTTAGTGGTAAATGGCATCAACATTGAACCAGAAACACAAATGGAAATATTAGCAAATACAGCCCTAGAAGATATCTTATCTGAATTCTAGTTTATAAATAACTAAAAAGGAACACTATGACAAAGTTCAAAGATTTATTTGAGAGTCAAGAAATTACAGTTGGATTAGTTTTCAAAAATTCAAGAGGTAGAGAGTACGAAGTTATCTCAGTAAACAAAAAATCCAACAGAACTATGTCGATAGAGGTGGGAACAGATGAAGAACTATTCATCCCTTATAAAGATCTCATGAAAGCCTGGAAGAACGAACCAGAAAAGTTTGATATTTCACACGCTCTATAAATAAATAAAAAGGAACATTATGACCAAGTTCAAAGAATTATTCGAAGCTAAAATGTCTGACTCTGAGATTACTAGTGCATTGAACGCATTAGCAAAAAACGGAGACGACAAAGCAAAAACATTTGCTACGGGTATGTTATCTTACCATAAAGAAAATGGATCTTATCATCCAAACCAAGTAGCAGGTCTTCAGAACATTATGAAGAACGCAAGTTTTCAAATGGCTAAGAAAGATAAGGAAGTAAACGAAAGAGTAAAATTTATCAATATCAAAAATGAAGACATAGTTGAATTCAATTTTGAAGATGGATCTGTTTTAACGTTTGAAAAAAATGGATCTAAATGGCAAGAAGGCGAATTTGAATCTGGGTCTGAACTTAGAACGAAACCTCATGGATGGGGTAGTCAAAGATATATGGGTTATCTAACATCTGAAGATTTGTACAATTATATATCATCAGATTACGACTTACCTAGACTAAGTTCAGTAACAGTAGCTTAACTAAGAAAAGTTTAAGCATCTTATAGTATAATAGTACATAAACAAACAGAAAACAAAAGTATAAATAAATAAATAAATAAATAAATAAATAAAAAAAGGAATAGTATGTTACAAAATTTTAAACACATCCGTATTAGACAAAATAAACATAGTATTCTTAGTCTGTCGACGGTAGCCAATTTAGCCAATATGGGCAATCAACCCGGTACTAGTTGGTCCATTTTACAAGCACTGCTCTAAATCCCTCAAGAAGGGCTTTATAGGAGTCCTTCAAAAACTCCAAAACATCACAAGAATTTGAAAGATTCACAAAATTTAATGTTCCTCTAAGGTATGTTATGTTATAATAGTACATAACAAGAAGAACTGTTATAATTATATTTGTTCCGTAATAGCTCAGTTGGTAGAGTACACGACTGTTAATCGTGTTGTCCCTGGTTCGAGCCCAGGTTACGGAGCCACAAATGGGGTATTAGCTCAAATGGGAGAGCGCTTGGTTTGCAACCAAGAGGTACTCGGTTCAATACCGAGATACTCCACCAAAAGGAAAGAAAATGAAAACACTAAAAAATGGAAAAAGAACATTTGAGGTTAGTAACATCACAAATCAAGATGGTTACTTAAGAGTAAATGATAAAGGCGAAAAAAACTATTTTTACTTACCAAAGCATGTAATAGATAATTTCAAATAGACGCGGGCGTAGCTCAGTTGGTAGAGCGCCGTTTTTCCAAATCGGAGGCCGAGGGATCGTGACCCTTCGCCCGCTCCAGAAACAAACACATGCTCCTCTAGTTCAATGGTAGAATATGGGACTTTTAATCTCAGGACGAAAGATCGATACTTTCGGGGAGCACCAAAAAAAAGATTTATTGACGCGTAGCTCAATTGGTGGAGCGCCTGGTTTTGGTCCAGGAGGTCGGGGGTTCGAGGCCCTCCGCGTCATCCAAACAGTAAAACAAAACCCAGATTAGTTCAATGGTAGAACATTCGCCCGATAAGCGAAAGACGAAAGATCAATACTTTCATTTGGGACCAATGTCGGAGTATGGCGCAGCCTGGAAGCGCGCTTGCTTTGGGAGCAAGAGGTCGCAGGTTCGAACCCTGCTACTCCGACCAAAAAATAAGCCCGCATAGCTCAGTGGCAGAGCAGCGTCCTTGTAAGACGAAGGTCGAGATTTCGATATTCTCTGTGGGCTCCAGAAAAACTATGGTAGGTATGGCGGAATTGGCATACGCGCTCGTTTGTGGAACGAGTTTTTGCGGGATCGTGGCCCGTTACCTACCCCAAAAGAAAAGAAAGATGCGCTTGTAGCCGAACGGCATAGGCAACGGGCTTAAAACTCGTAATTTGGTGGTTCAAATCCACTCAGGCGCACCAAAGGAAAGAAATGTTAGAAATACTAAGTCTTTTTTGTATTGTTGCGACTCTATCATTGATAGGTTATACAATTACATTATAAAACAAGCCGGATTGGCGGAATGGCATACGCGCTGCTCTTAGGAAGCAGATTTTGAGGGTTCGAATCCCTTGTCCGGTACCAAAGAATATGGATACGTTTACAGTATGGGAGTAGCGCGGTTTTGAAAGCCGTTGGGTGTGAAAGCCTTGAGAGTTCGAGTCTCTCCGTATCCGCCACAAGAAAGAATAAGGTCAGTTGACAGAGCGGTAATGTAGCAGTTTGCTAAACTGTGGTGGTAAAACATCCGAAGGTTCGATTCCTTCACTGACCGCCAAATGCCAAGGTAGCTCAAATGGTAGAGCGCCAGTTTGAAGAACTGGAAGTAGTCGGATCGTTACCGACCCTTGGCACCAGACTAAGCACCGTTGACAGAATGGATTATGTACTCGCCTTCTAAGCGAGCCTATCCAGGTTCGAGTCCTGGGCGGTGCACCAAAAAGGAAAGAAAATGTTTACACCAAAATTTAAAAAAGGTGATGTAATATCAGCTTATAGAAATAAAAGTCCAGTCAATGATATGTGGGTCTATGTAGGTGGTAATAATTATTGGGTTGAAAAGGATGAAAGTTCTGTTGAGGTCACATATACAATTACTGAAGTCATGAAACGTGGATATAAGTGTAAAGAAAGAGAATTGCTTCCTTATTCGTTAGGGGAAACATATTTCAAAAAGGAAAGAAATGAATTTCTATAAAAAGTTCAATAGAATAAATGATGTTGCTTTAAAACATCTTCGTGCAGGTGAACATATGAAGTTTATAAAAATTCAAAGTTATTTGTATTTCTTACCTATTATAGAAATATATAAGAAAATAAAGGAAAGAAAATGAGAACAATAAACAAACGAGTAAAATACGGAAAGTCAATCAATAGAGGTCTCCCTAAGTGGATGAAAAAATGGACAAAAAAGAAAAATAAATAAGCACCCTTAGCTCAGCGGAAGAGCAATTCCCTTACATGGAATAGGTCGAGATATCGTAATTCTCAGGGTGTACCAAAATCGGATTAGTTCAATGGTAGAACAACGGATTCCAAACCCGTCGACGAGGGATCAATACCTTCATCCGGTGCCAAACCACAACCCTAATGTTCCAGTGAACAGCCAGACTTCATACGTCAGGATAGCCGTGATCAACACATGGATTAGGGACCAAAACAAAAAAATCATAATCTTATAAATACAAATAAAGGAACAACATGGATTTCAAAGAATTATTTGAAGCTAAAGATATGAAAAACCAATACGATGGGTTTATTATAAGAAACTCAAAAACAAAAGAAACAACAAAATACCCATATATCAAGGGAAAACACCACAAAGATATTGAGGACGCCGCAAAAGAAGAACAAGCAAAGTTGACAAAACAGAAAGTTTCTGATTTTGGTGTTAGTGGCTTCGTAAAAAAAGGTAAAATGTAATGAACAAATTTCAAAAATTATATGAAGAACTAGAACAAGACCTAAATGAATCTTTGTCTATGGAGCTTATTCCAGTTATGAACCTAAAGAAAGAATGTGGAAATGCAGTACCAGTTAGAGCTAAGACTTTTGACTCTCAGTACAACACAGCACCAATCGCAGATATTTTATTAGCTGGTGGTTATCTATTTGAAGATCACAAGAGTAACTCTTTTGCTATTACAGCAGAAGATGTGGCAAAGGTTCCAGGGTTTGGTTCTTTGCTACAAAACAACTCAACCTCAGAACAGCAAGTCAAAATAGGTCGTAAGACTATAAAGTTTACAAAACAAAATGGAAATAAATGTCGTGCTACTGCTTCTATTATGAGAGTCAACGGTGATGTTGTCGACCCAATCGTCAAAAATAAATTACCAAGTGATCTCAGAACAGAAATCAAATCAGGAACTGTTGTAATGAGCATGAAAGTTCCTTTATCGCAAGAATATGTTGATGGTTGGTACTCAGCAGATAAAGAAGAGAAACACGGATTTTATATCGATGGTGATGCTAGAGAGTTCAATGCTATTTTGGGATCAGCTTATAAAATCAAAGGTACAGACGGTAAGTTTGTTATCTTTGGACAGCAACATGCTACTAAAAACTCAAGATTTTTATGGTGTAATGATGGTAACAGATACCCGCAGGTTCGCTATACACAAATGAGTTACCGCCAAATGAGTGCTCCACGTTCGTACAAAAAAGGTGCTTTACAAGACCGTAAAAACGGTGTTTATATAGCTAAATAAGAAAAGTTTAAGACTAAAATAGTATAATGTATAACAAACAATAAAAGGAACAAAATGAAATTTTTACTAACGGGTATTGCGCTAACAGCAATTATAGCTCTAACGGGTTGTGGATCAGATGGTTCATCATATACTGAGGCAGAATTACAACCCTCTAAAACAACCACAGTTTATTCTGGTGGTGGAGATGTTGATATCAATGATGTCAATGTAGACGAAGGCGGAACATACATCAACAACGAAGATGGAACAGTAACTTACTCTTCAGGTGCTAACGCAGGTGGTGTTGGAACTGGACATACTGGAACACGCCCTGGTGCACATTCAGACGCTCCAGATCCTTCTACTTTTTCTGCTAATTTATCTCAGAAAGAATGTAATGATTTAGGCTTCTTTTTCTGTACAGCAGAAGGAAAGTGTAAGAATACAGCAGCAACTGGTGGAACTTGTTCGGCAAGAACTAATAAGTCAAACTAAGTCAAACTAAAAGTCCCCTCTTGGGACTTCAAAGAAGGATAGAAAATGAGAGTCAAAAAACCAGGTAACCCCAATGCCAGGTGTTCTTATAAGAACAAGAAAAAATTCAACAAATCAAAACGTAATACAAAAGGATAGATATGATAGAAGTTTCATTTGGATTAGTGGTGTTTATTATAATCTGCTCATTTATTGTATTTGGTATAATAGATGCAGTGTTAGACGGCGATGGTGTTATGCTTGCTTTGGGGTTTTTTGTGACATTTGCTATATTGATGTCACAACAACCTTTTGATCAAGTTTACCACCATACAGTAACTACCGAGATACACTCAACAGCTGAAAATTATAATGCTATTAGTGGAAGTTTTTTCCTTGGTTCGGGTTATATCAATAACCGAGAACAATACGCAGGAAACACCTTTGATGGTGAATACTACGAAAGAGTCTATATACCAGTTTCTGGTGTAAAACGTAAGATGATAAACTCTGATGTTGCGTTATGGCATCAAAGAAAATGTACCTACAAAAGTACATGGCTCTTCAAAAATAGTGATATTTTTGCTTGTAAAGCTAAAGATATTCTTGAAGTTCCAACTGGAACAATTATCAAAGAGATGAAATTTCAGTAGCTGGGTAGTCAGAAACCCAGGATAAAAATCTTAGACATAAGACTCATAAGACCAAAAGATTCGGGAACCAATAAATCCAATCATGTCAGTGGTTGGTGTACGAAAAACGGCTGGGCGTACTAAAATATTTGCCGTTTGTGGCCGATGCGACTGGACGACATGGAGTCTTCGAAACTCCAGATCTAGGTTCGAATCCTAGATTGGCTACCAAATAAGGAAAGAAAAGAAGAGAACATGATCAAAATAAACGATAAAATAGATTATTCAGAAGTAAGAGAATACATAACAAATCATCCTAATGCCAAAATCTTCTTTGGTTGTGATTCACAAAAAATATCAAAACGGCATAAAAAAGGCACATCTAAAAGTACATCTAAAATCAAACACGCACCTAAGAGTGCAAGATTTATTGCTTTGGTTATTGTATATGAAAAAGACCAAAACAAGATTTTTTCAGAAGTATCTGTAGAAAAAGACTTTGACTCAAATCCAGGACGACCTGTCATGAGACTTATGAATGAAGTGTATAAAGTATCAGCTATGGTATCTGAATTACAAGATATTCTAGTAGATAGAGAATGGGACGTTCACCTTGACATCAACCCAAGAAAAGGTGAAGGCTCACATTGTGCGTTTCATCAAGCAGTAGGTTATATCAAAGGTATGCATGGAATTACTCCAGTGGTAAAACCAGATGCATGGGCAGCTTCTTGTGTATCTGACCACCTTGTGAAAAAAGGCCAATAATGAAATACCTGCTTTTGACTTTGTTGTTGGTGGGTTGTAGCTCATCACAACACGCATATAAACGAATAAAGACAGCACACCAAGAACATATTACTAGGATATACCAACCAGCAGTACAAACACAAATTATCCCAAAACCAAAAAAACATAAAGCAAAATTCAAAAGCCTAGTAGGAATGTCTTGCAAATACAAAAAAGCAGTGGTGGTTAAGCTATCTAAAGGATGGGGTGAGTTTTATACTTGTGAAAAATATAAAATAACTAAATCGTATGTAGTCGCGGCAGGCGCCCCTGGAAAAACAAAAACCCCAAGAGGCACTTTTAAAATATCTTGGCAAGTGGCAAAGTATGACTCCAAAAAATACCCATCCACAAACGGAAGGCGCAATATGGACTTTAGTTCATTTTTTCATACTGGTGGTGTAGCATTGCATACTGGCTCCATCCGTGGTAGAAGTCATGGATGTGTTCACCTAAGAAAATCAGACGCCAGGTATATCTATAATAACTTCAACAAAGGTGACATGGTCATCGTAAAGGATAAATAATGAACCCAATACAACCAATGCACTCATACTCACCAACAGATAGACAACCCAAAAGAGGTTGGCACGAAGGCGAGGTAGCACAAGCTACAAAAACTTACCAACTAGAAAAGCAATTTACCAATCAACCCAGAGAAATAACACAAGAAGAACTTGAACACGAATTCGCCATTGAGTTCGCTAGGGAGTTCATCAAAGATAATATGATAACAATAGAAAAAACCCTGGGCTTGTATGATTACTCAGGTTATAAATTTAGAGCCGCAATGACAGTATCCAAAGCTGGTATGTCACACGTTACAAAAAAATACGATGTATTCCATGCATTTGATCAACGATGGTCTGAAGATGAGGTAAGAAAAGCATTAGAATACACATATCCAGAGAGATTCCTTTAATGTGTTTATAAGGTATATTATGTTATAATAGTATATAAAAGGATAATAATGAATACAAGAGTAAACCACTATAAAGGTAAGATGATACCTATTGATTACCATAAATTAGGTAATGATTTTGTTTACATTTCAGGCATCGGTTTTGATGATGAGGTATACGCAGTAGATCTAAATGGAGTAAATTCAAGATGGACTGACCCTAAAAAATTATCTAAAGTAACCGAAGAAGAGTACATAAAATGTTATCAAAAAATGTTAGATAAAGAATTTCCTGAAGACGAAGCTAATGAGACAATCGAATGTACCAAATAACACAAGAAAATTTACTAGATCTTCGAATAGGTGATATCATCACTAAAGACGATGCGACATGGGTAGTCATAGCAGATCCCACGCCAAGAGATTCGAGTGGTGAAATAATGGTAGAAACTGATGTTTATTCTCAAACAGACACAGATAATGGTTGGTGTGGATTCACACTAGGCACAGATAGGCATAATCTAAATAAATTCTTCGCGTTGACACAAGAAGATGAACCGGAGTATTTCCTATGACAAAAAAGCAACTAAAAAACCTTGATGTAGGTGATGTTCTTGGTCATATAGGTCCGCATGCAGGTATGTGGAAAGTAGTATCAAAACCCCAAAAACGGTCTTGGGATGAGGTTTTTGTTGAGGTAGATGTTTTTTCAGAAAAAGAAAAGGATGAAGGTTGGTGTTGGTTTACACTATCCACCAACAGAGAAGACCTAGATGAATTTCATTTATTCGCAAAATCTAAATACCCGGAGTATTACCTATGAGCAATGAAGAATTCACCAGAAGACAAAAACGACTTCTAAGAAGCATTGACCTTTATGATATCAAAGTAGCCAACATAAACGACTTTTGGCAACCGGATCAAATAGAGAAATGGCGAATAGAAAGATATGTTTATATCAAAAAAATAAAAAAACTGGAACATGATTATCCAGAATATATGCTATAAGGAAAAATATGGAAAACCCACAAGTAAAACTTATCAAATCAATATCATATAAAAAAGACACGGTAGAATTCATCAAACACCAAGACTACCATTTATATCTATATTTCAATGGGCAAAAGTTAGATGTAATTCATCCTAGGTCATGTGACTTATACCAGGATACCAGCGTGGTTGAGATTTATAAAGACCTAATTTTCGGTAAAAGCCGATTCAACAAATCAAAAGTCCAAGGATTCTTTCAAAAAGTAATCCCTGAACACTTCTTATAAGGAAAAAATATGAAAAATGATATGAATATGTTACAAGCATCGGTAATGTTTAGTGCTGGAGGTAATATACACCACCAACTGATGGAAATATGTAAGACAGAAACAATACAATACGCTAAACTTCTAAAAGAGTTAGACACTATTTTTATGGCACCCAATACTAGAGAGTACAGAGATAAACTCAACGATTTTATTGTTACTTATAGAACTGATATTTATAAAGAATTTTGTAAGCAATGTAGCTTCGGGTCTAGTGACAATACCTATAACCTAAAGGACTAAAATGTGCAAGAAATGTTTACCACCATTGAAATAGACCTATAAATACTAAAAGGATCAAAATGACTGGATTATTTGGAAAAGAGTTAGAAGATTATTTCCCTGAAATAGAAAGAGACACCGAAGTAGCACAAGAAATGCAAAAGGTACTAGAAGGTAGAGATATCAAAAGTCAACTGAAAAAATTGTACCCTGATGTTATATTTCAGCTACTTGGGCCCAGAAAGGGAACAGATGGTGAGAATAGCTTCTACACATTACAAATGATTGTTGTGAAGTTTGGTGATCGTCAAACTGGATTGGGGAGTAGTTTTATGACAGAGCTTACACAAATGGCTAAAAAAGAAAACTTTGATATCTTTTTGACACCAGATGCTAGCTATCAAGAACCTATATCAAAAGGTGGAATGTCAAAAGGACAACTTACACAGTGGTATAAATCTTTTGGATTCAAGAAAAAAGAAAAATCAGATTTTAGAGCTCAAGCAACTTACTGTTATTATTCTTTATAAATAAGTAAAGGAAAAACATGACAAATTTCAAAGACCTATTCGAAAGCAAACCTTGGGGTGTTTATAAACACATCAATGACGATGATGCAACTTTAGTTCAAACATACAAAACTGAAGCATCTGCCAAACGAGCTTCCAAAAGACTTACAGACAAAAATGACGGTTGGGATTATTATTGGGGGTTGGTATAATGTTCAAAGAATACCTAAAAAATGAAGCATTTGGTCTAACGGCTGGAGCAGTTGATAAAAAATTCCGTGTGGTTTGTGATTACTTCTTTGACCAGTTCAACGTTCAAAAACTAAAGCAAGTCAAAAATGTAGTGTCAATTGATATCGAAAGTAACCTAAGTTCATCTGAGCTAGAGGAAATTGAAGACCAATTTGACGATTTTGTTTTCTCAATTGATAGAAGAACTCACGTCATTCGCATAGAGGAAGTATAATGTTCAAAGAATTATTTGAAAGTAGTGACCTGTTGGTGTACATCAATGGAGAAATAGAGCGGAGAAAACGCTTCAATAAAATGATTAGTGTTTACGCCGATAATGAAAATATCAACAATAAAACCATAAAAGACATAAAAAATGATAAAGCGGTTTCGGTAAAAGATCTAAAAAAACTAAAAGAAGAAATAGAGGAAGTATAACATGACAAAGTTCAAAGAGTTATTCGAGGTAGTGAGGGAATACAAAATTGTAATCTCAAAAAAGGAATACATCTCCATAAAAGGTGTGAAGCTTAGTATAGGAAGTAGCATATCGATTGATGACGAAACCAATAATGTGGTTACTTTTTTTGGGGAAGATAAATCCGAACTAGAAAATCTCGTTAGAACTCTTTCAACAAATAACATAAAAGCCAAAGTGGTGGTATTATAATGTTCAAAGAATTATTTGAGAGATCTAAAGCAAATGAATTGTTGATAAGCAAATATAACATTTACAAAGGTAATAAAGTAATCATCCAAGGAAATAAGGGTGTGATAACACGAGTAATGTCTGATATGATTCGTATAGACTATGACGGTGGTGGTTACGATGCGTTCTACTTCGATGAGTTAGAAGTAAATGATTATATGGTGGATAGATAACATGATAAAATTCAAAGAATTATTCGACTCTGTTTCCAAAGATTGTTCAACTGGTGCTGGTATTGTACCAGGTGGTCCGTGGAATGGTTACAAAATAATTAGAACTAATCATCTGGATGAACCAAGAAAAGAAGCTGGTGTTCAAAGAGACCATGGCGTAACTTGTGATTTTTTCGACGAAATAGCTAAAGCTCTATTTAGAAAACGACCACTTGGACTAAGAGATGGCGATTATGCTATTTTTTGGAGAAATTCATCAGGCGTTCAAAATGCTATGATAGATATCAACACCAAAAGAAAAACAATCACTTTTGTAACTATGATTCAACACTCTAAATCAAACGCCACTAAATATAAACTAAGATCTGGCTCATCAAAACTCAATCTTGGCATCGTAAAAGAACCAAAATAATTTTAAGGTTCTTATGTTATAATACATAAAGGACTAATATGAGGAAATTTTTATTTATAATATTCTCTATTATGCTTTTTAGCAAGGAGGTTATTTATGATACTCCAGGCAATTATTATACCGTAGACGTTGAATACGCAAACATGCAAAATTGGCAACTACAAGAGTGGAACCAAATTCAACAAAACCAAATTGATGATTTATTAGGTAGAGTAAATGACCTAACTAGAAATTACAAAGTTCTAAGATATGAGCTTTATACTCTAAACAAGTACACGGCAGATTCTTCTGCTGGTGAAATTGCATTGTCCACTATAGATTTTGGTGATGTAGAGCCTGGGCATTTTAGTGTTGGATTTGGATTTGGATTTACAGAACCAATAAATGGAATCCAAGGAGCCGCTGGAGCATTTGGATTCAAGTACAACTTTGGAGACATCAAAGATGTTCAAGTAAATGGAATAGCAAAAGGCTGGTCTTCTGGTGCCCATAGCGGTGGTGGGTTTGGATTTACTTTGGACTTCTAGTATAAATAAATAAAAAGGAACAACATGACAGTAGTAGAAAACAAAATATGTTCAGTATGCAATAAACCAAATACAGAACTTATATCAGTAAGAGTTGGCGTTTTATTTTGGAAACAAAATATCCTCGTATGCCAAACATGCACATCTAAAGCATTCTCAAGTTTTAGAAAAGGTAAGTAATTACTTTATCAGTCCCCATTTTTTGAGTTCTATTTCTGTTACGACAGTAAATGTAGCTCCAATTTGGCGACAATACATCTCCGCAGCCTCCCACTTAGCTAAATTCACCGGCATTTTACATTGACCCTTAGGTTTTATTTCTATCAGGTGTTTACTTCCGTCTGTCATCATTAGCACAAAATCTATATAATATCTATGGACTTGATTATCCAATGGACTGACATAACGAATTGGAAACGGCTCTGTTCCCCAGCTCTTGATTTTGTCACTTGTGTCAACATATTTCATAAAGGCCTTTTCCCAGCTTGATCGATATTCAGGTAGC
>Ga0256844_10000745_pt1 | contig 12327 bp, 13 predicted proteins | sample MusselsmetaG_FD_189100 | JGI IMG/M metagenome (GOLD analysis project Ga0256844, IMG submission 189100) | Mussel associated microbial communities from hydrothermal vent at the East Pacific Rise, Pacific Ocean - Mussels | ecosystem: Host-associated > Mollusca > Shell > Unclassified ... | reverse complement strand
AATAGTTTTCATTTTCTAATCCTTTAGAATAGTTAATTTAAAGCATGAAAGCTCAAATTCAAATATATAAAATAAGTATTACTTATTTGTTAAATAATATTTTATTATTAATAAATCTTTTTCAACTGTCATTCATATTTATCTGTAGTTATGTTAAAATTATAAATTTAAAGGATACTTATGTCTAAAATACTCTACTGCATTGCACAATTCACACCCAAAGAGGGAAAGATGAACCTACTCTTTGAAACACTAAAAGCCTTAGAAGCAGATACACTAAGAGAAGAGGGCTGTTTACGATATAGAGTTACCAAGCAGATAGAGAATTCTTTTGCTGAGGGGACAAGTATGCCTATAGTTTTTAATGAAGCATGGGCAACAGTAGAAGACTTTGAACGGCACTGTCAAAGAGATGGGATAGTTAAGTTTTTTGAAAAAGAGTGTTTGCATAAAGATGGTTTGGTAGAAGCCTATAATGTAACAGCGTATCATGATGAGTAGGGAAGACCTACTCATAGTAAGTTAGATTTTACTCTTTACAAATGTTTCCATATCTTCTACTACTTCTTCAAGTGTTCTCTCACCAGAGATAACTTTAAGTAAGTTCTTTTCAGTATAAAATGCTTGTATCTCTGCCAATGGATCAGTATAGATTTTCATTCTGTCAAAAAATACTTCTATAGAGTCATCTGAACGCTCTTCACCTGGCTTTGCATCTGCTGCACGTCCAAGTATTCTATCTTTAGCTACTTGTTCAGATACTCTTACTTCTATCACAGAAGCCAGTTCAATGTTGTCTTCTTTGCTTACAAGTTCATCAAAAGCAGTCATCTGTTCTATACTTCTTGGGTAACCATCAATGAGTACATTGTCTACAGGAGCATTGTTGATAGCCGATACGATAGTGTTTACGATGATTTCTAGTGGTACAAGTGCCCCTTTAGCGATGAAAGAGTCTATCTCTTTCCCTAAAGTGGAACCTGAAGCAACTTCTTCTCTTAGCATATCACCTGTAGAATAGTGAACGATGTTTTCATTTTTCTCTGCAATGATACTTGCATCTGTAGTTTTTCCTGAGCCTGGTGCTCCGATGATTAAAAATAGTTTTTTCATAATAGTTTCCTTTTATATCAATGTGTAGGGTCGATATAATCGACCGTTTGATGTTCGATTTTATCGAACCTACGCTGTTGGTGCCTGTTGTCTAATTCTTAGACTTAGCTCTTTCAGCTGTTCATCTTCTACTGGGCTTGGGGCATGTGTAAGTAAACACTGTGCTTTTTGTGTTTTAGGGAAGGCTATGACTTCTCGAATAGAGCTTGAATGCGTCATAAGCATGATAAGTCTGTCAAGACCTAATGCAAATCCACCATGTGGTGGTGCACCAAATTTAAAGGCATCAAGTAAGAAACCAAATTTCTCTTGTGATTCTTCTTCGCGTATGCCCATAAGTGTAAAGATTTCTTTTTGTAAGTCTTCTTTATGAATACGTATAGACCCACCACCTAGCTCTGTACCGTTGAGTACGATGTCATATGCGACTGACTTTAAGTCTTCTATATCATCATAGGCTATCTTGCCATCTGCGTCTAGCTCTGGCATAGTAAAGGCATGGTGCATTGCTTTTGTTTTTCCATCTTCTACTTCAAACATAGGGAAGTCCATGACCCATAAGAATTCAAACTTCGTTTTGTCAATGAGGTCTAGTTTTTCATGTTCCGCTAGGAAGATTCTAAATCGCCCCATGTAGTCAAGTACAAGTTTTTTATTTCCTGCACCAAAGAACACTGCGTCACCCACTTCAAGTTCACATCTCTCAACAATAGCTACGATGTCTTCTTCTGTGAAGAACTTAGCAAGCGGCCCTTTAAGACCATCTTCTTTCATTTGGAAGTAACCAAGTCCTGATGCTCCAAACTTACGAACATACTCTTCAAACTTTTTCATTTCTCTTTTAGAGAATATTTCGTCACCTTTTGGTACTTTAAGCGCCTTGATACGGTTAGCTTTAGTATCTTTAGCAATGTTAGAGAATATTTCATTGTCACAACGTGCAAAGATGTCTATGACGTCTACCATTTTAAGGTCATAACGCATGTCTGGTTTATCAGAACCGTAGTTTTCCATTGCGTCAGCGTATGTCATACGTTTAAATTTACTAGGGATGTCAAAGTCACACTTAGTAAAGATGTTGTGGATGAGCTTTTCAGCTACGCCTATGACGTCTTCTTGGTTACAAAAAGACATCTCGACATCTATCTGAGTAAACTCTGGTTGTCTGTCTGCTCTGAGGTCTTCATCTCTAAAACATTTTGCTATTTGGAAGTAACGGTCAAAACCACCTACCATCAAAAGTTGTTTAAAGAGCTGTGGAGACTGTGGAAGAGCATAAAACTCACCAGAGTGTACACGTGAAGGTACAAGGTAATCTCTTGCTCCCTCTGGAGTTGACTTAGTAATGATAGGCGTTTCTACTTCTAAGAAATCAAGTTCATCTAGTGCATTACGCGCAGCGATAGTCGCTTTAGAACGTAGCTTAAAGATGTCGTAAGACTTTTGCGTACGTAGTTCTAAGTAACGGTACTTGAGTTTTATCTCTTCGTTTACTTTGTCATCATTAAGCTCAAAAGGCATAGGCTTAGAACGATTTTCGATAACAAGTTTGTCTACTACCATCTCAACTTTACCTGTTTTGAGTTTAGGATTTTCAAGTCCTTCACCTCTGGCTCTCATTTTACCAGTAGCTACAAGTACGAACTGGTCACGTACTTCTTCTGCTATGTGGTGTACGTCAGCGTTATCTGCTGGGTCACAGACGAGTTGTATGACTTCATCTTTATCTCTAAGGTCAATAAATATTAACCCCCCATGGTCTCTGCGACTAGAGACCCAACCAGCTACGGTGACTTCTTGCCCTATATGTTCTTCGTTTACTTCTGCACAATAATGTGTTCTCATACTGGATATTCCTCGAGTTTAATATGGTCGCGATTATAGCTAAATGTTGTTTAGAATTATATATATAGTAAAAAGTATGTCAATTTGAAACAGTGTTAACCTTCAAAGCGATAATATGCTACTCTAACATTAATTAATTTCTAAAGATTGTAGGCAAAAAATGAGTAATGAAAAACTAGAACAAATAAAAACAGCAGGGTTTATACTTAAGCCCAATGATCCTGAGATACGTACACTATATGAAAGAATTAAGAAACAATTTGAAGATAAAGGAATCACAGTACTACTAGCAGAACGTTCTGCAGGAAGAATTGGTTTAGAAGGTATTTCTTTTGAAGAGATGTGTGAAGAGTCAGATTTTTTAGTTTCTTTAGGTGGAGATGGAACATTGTTATCATTAGTAAGACGCTCTTATAATTACCGAAAACCAGTAGTGGGCATTAATGCTGGAACACTAGGGTTCTTAGCAGATATTACTATTGATGATGTAGATATGTTTTTAGAACAACTTTTTAAAGGTATTTATCGTATTGATAGTAGGATGATGATTGAAGGATATTTAAAAAGAAAAGATGGCACTAAAAAGAGATTTTTTGCTTTTAATGATGTGGTTATTACCCGTCCTGTAATTTCTAAAATGGTTAAAATACACGCATCTATAGATGGTGATAAATTTAATACTTATCGTGGGGATGGATTAATTATATCTACCCCTACTGGTTCAACTGCGTATAATTTAGCCGTAGGAGGGCCTATGGTGTATCCTTTAACGCAGGCATTTATTTTAACACCAGTATCTCCGCATTCTCTTACACAGAGACCTTTAGTAGTACCTGCTGATTTTACTATTGAACTTAGCTCTCCTGATGAGCGTGTGATAGCAATGATTGATGGGCAAGATGATTATGAAATGCATAAGGGAGATATACTAGTCATTAAAGGTGCAAGACGCAGTGCAAAATTATTACATAGACAAGAACGTAATTATTTTTCGGTATTACGTGATAAGCTTTCCTGGGGTGAGGAACATTGATTGAACGGTTATATTTACGAGAGCTAGTCACTTTTGATGAAGTTGAATTGAATTTCAATCATGGGTTAGTGGTTTTTACTGGTCCCTCTGGTGCTGGAAAATCAGTGTTAATGTCTGCGATACTTTCTAGCTTTGGGTATACAACACAAGGTGCAGCAAAGCTGTGTGAAGTAGTCCTTAAAAAGCCAAAATCCTTACAAAGTGAGAGTTATGAACTTGAAGATGAAATAACGATAAAGACACTCAAGAAAGAAAAACTTCGCTATCTTTTAGAAGGTCAAAATATTTCTAAAAAATCACTTAATGAGATGTTCTCACCTTATATACAGTATTTATCTGTGCGTGATAGGAGCGGTTTTGAATCCGAGACACTGATTTCAATGTTAGACAATGGATTACTTTCAAAGAATAAGAGTTTTAAAAAACTACAAAAAGAGTATAAAAAACGTTATGTGAATTATAGAGTAAAAGTAGATGAGCTTAATAAGATAAAAGAAGATGAGAAGAATCTTGCAGAATTGATAGAGTTTACAACCTATGAAGTAGAAAAAATAGAAAAAATAAATCCTCTCATAGGTGAAGATGAATCACTTATCGAAGTAAAAAAACAGCTTTCTCGTATTGATAAAATAAAAGCATCCTTAGCAGATGCAATGGCTATTTTTTCTGCAGAAAGTGCCGTAGAAGAGGTTTATAGACTTCTAGACAAAGATGCTTCTGTATTTACAGATGCGATAAATCAAGTGCGTGCAGATTTTGAAGAGACTGAACATTTAGCATCTGAATTAGAGGAAATGGATGTAGAAGAGATTCTTGATAGACTTTCAGATATTACAGCATTGCAACAGCGTTATGGTTCTATTGAAGAGACCTTATTATATAAAGATACAAAGAAAAAAGAACTAGCAAGCTACCAAACGATAGAAGAAGATAAAACAATGCTTGAACGTTTTCTTGCTATGGAATATACCGAGTTATCTACATTAGCAAGGCAAATATCAAAAATAAGAAAAGAAGAAGCAAAAAAACTTGAAATTATATTGGAAGAGTACCTCAAAACACTCAAACTACCTGCACTCTCTTTTCTTTTTGAAATAAAATCTCTTAGTGAGAATGGACTAGATGTTATAGATGTAAAACTTGGTGAATCTACTACTAGTACATTAAGTGGTGGAGAGTTTAACCGTGTACGTCTGGCATTGATGGCATCTACAATAAATAATAATGAGGGACAAGGTGTTTTAATACTTGATGAGATTGATGCAAATGTCAGTGGCGATGAGTCAATAGCAATTGCAGATATGATACAAAAATTATCACAGGTATATCAGATATTTGCCATTTCTCATCAACCGCATTTATCGGCACTAGCAGATCAGCATATTGTTGTGATAAAAGAGAGTGATAAAAGTGAAGTTATTGAACTTAGTAATGAGGGTAGGGTACATGAAATTTCACGTATTATTGCAGGGGAGAATCCTACAAAGGAAGCCATAGCATTTGCAAAAAAATTAAGAGGTGTATCATGATTATAGATACCCATTGTCATTTGGATGATGCACGATATACTGATGACTTAGATGAAGTACTAGCTCAGGCAAAACGGCAAGGTGTAGAGAAATTTATTATTCCTGGAGCAGACAGCAGTACTTTAGCACGTGCAGTAGAAATTGCCGAAAAATATGAGAGTGTATACTTTGCAGTAGGTGTACATCCTTATGACATAGAAGGGTATGATAAAAGTTATTTAGAAAAATATATACATCATCCTAAATGTGTAGCAGTAGGAGAGTGTGGGTTAGATTATTTTCGTTTACCCGAAGGTGAAGAAACCATAGCCAAAGAAAAAGAAGCACAAAGAAAAGTATTTATCGATCAAATACTTTGGGCAAAAGAGATGAAAAAGCCTCTCATAGTACATGTACGTGAGTCTTCTGCAGATTGTCTAGACCTTTTAGATGAGCATGCAGGGGAAGAAGGTGGTGTCCTGCACTGTTATAATGCGGATGAATCACTTTTAAAATTGTCTAAAAAGAATTTTTATTATGGTATTGGTGGGGTGATTACTTTTAAAAATGCTAAAAAACTTGTGAATGTCTATCCTAAAATACCACAAGATAAACTACTTATAGAAACAGATGCTCCTTACCTCACACCACATCCTCATCGTGGAAAACGAAATGAGCCAAGTTATACTACTTTGGTAGCTGAAAAAATGGCAGAATTGTCGGGCATAAGTATTGAAAAAATTATTGCATTGAGCACAAAAAATGCTTCTACACTATTTAGATTCAATAATCTTTAATCTATATATTCGAACTATTTCCTCCAAAATATTGTGACTGTATAGATTAAAAAACGCCTTAGAATACTATTTTGACATATTTTGACATATTTCCTTTATACTTTTAAAAATTTTATGTATTTAAAATGAATAAAAAAGAGGAGATTTTTAAAGAATGTCTACAAATAACAAAAAATATAGTATCGCGTTACCTATTCTTTTATTACTTTTCATAAGTTTATATTTTACATATACCAATATTATAGGTATTATGGAGAATTTTAGTGGATATATAATTTACTTAATCCTATCACTTACATTAGGGATATCGAGTATATATGGATTATATAAATTATTGCGTTCAACAAAATATACGATGCATAACCTTGCGTCACACGTGAATCAAAAACAAGCATCAGCAAAACAAATTTCGGAACGCATTTTATCTAATGATAAATTGGCATTTGACTATGTAAAATCAAGCTTTGATAGGTTAGTACAGAGAGAAACTAGAATTAGTGCAGAATATCAAGCAAATAAATCTTTTTTAAATAGTTTTTCATATGAGGTTAGTGCCCCAATGAATGCAATATCAGGGTATTCAAAATTATTAAATGAGACAACTTTAAGTAAAGAGCAAAAAGAACTTATTCATCTTATAGAAAGTAATTATACTAAATTAGATTTTATTTTAAATCAAATGAATGTAGATAGTACTTCTCAAGATAAAACACGTAAACAAAAAAATGAAATGAAAAATATTCCATTTAATATTGTGAAAGAAGTTGAATCGGCTGTTGAAAGTTTTTCAGTTAAAGCAGATAAAAAAGATATTGTCTTAGGGTTATATATTGATCCGGATATTTCCCATAATCTTCTAGGTGAGGGTACCAAACTTTCACAGGTTATAACACATCTTATTGATAATGCTTTAGATGCTAGTCCTGAATATACAACTGTAAATATAGAATTAGAAAAGATAAGTAGTAAAGGAAATAGTACAGAAATTAAATTTTCCATATCTAATGAGGGTAAAACATTAGAACAAAAAATATTAAATACAATGAATAAAATATTTGATGATTTGGAAATTGTAGAAGATGATGAGATTCCTAATATTAAAAACTTAACTATTTCCAATAGAATTATCAGTAATATGGGTGGTATACTTGAAGTTAAGAGTAGAAAAATTGAGGATACATGTTTTTCATTTACGTTGGAATATAAAAAAGATACTGATGAAGTCGATAGAAAATCAAATTCTGTATTTAAAGGGCTTACAATTGGGTTAGCTTTACCTCATAAAGATATTCAAAGACAAATAGATTATAATTTACAGACATATGTAGAGTACCTTGGTGGTACATTTAAAATGTATGGATATGACGAAATTATTGATAATATAAATATTAAATTACCAGATATAATGTTTGTATATCACTCTTATGCTAAAAATCAAGGTGAGTTGGATATCTTTTCTAATTTAGATTGTAAAACTATATTAATTACATCTGGAACATTAAGAACACATATAGATGAGCAAAAACATTTATTTACAAGTGTTGTATATGCGCCTATCACTATGAGTAAAATTTTAAGAGTACTTTCTGATAGCAATAATGTAAATAAGAATAAAGAGAATAAAACAGCTGGTTGTGATAATATTCATGCGCTAGTTACAGAAGATAACACTATTAGTTTAACTATTATGTCTAATATCTTACAAAACATGAATGTTTCAGTTACGCTTGCTGTAAATGGAAAAGAAGCATTTGAATTGCGTCAAAGAAAAGATTTTGATATTATTTTTATGGATATAAATATGCCTGTAATGGGAGGATATGAAGCAACATCTAAAATTCTTTCTTATGAAAAAAAGAATAAATTACGGCATATACCGATTATTGCTTTCTCTGCAGATAAACTTGATGCTTCCAGGTATGAAAAAGCAGGGATGGAAGCTTTACTTACTAAGCCTATACATGTAGATAAAATAAAAGAAATTATAGAGATATATTGCTTTGATACAATGAAGGCATCATAAATAGATACGTACCCAAGCGAAATGAAAGAGGAAAAAAGAGATAATATTGTTTAATATTTAATTGAAATCGAGGTTTCATGCGCTATAAATCTTTTACACTGACTATCTATGGACTACTTTTTATTTTTACTATGTTTGGCTGTTCTCAAAGACACTATCCTCTGGGTGGTACTAAACATACTAGTGCTGCATGGCATAAAGCCACAATGAAATCATATACGGTTTTAGGTAAATGTTATCATCCTACCTATGTTTCTTTAAGGCAAGTACAACATGGTATCTCTTCTTGGTATGGTCCTAATTTTCATGGAAAATATACGAGTAATGGTGAAGTATATAATATGTATGCACATACAGCAGCACATAAAACATGGCCTATGGATACGATGGTAAAAGTAACAAATAAACAAAATGGTAAAAGTACCATTGTGCGTATCAATGACAGAGGTCCCTTTGTAAAAGGACGTATTATTGATTGTTCATATGCTGCGGGTAAAGCATTAGGTTTAGACAAAATGGGTATTGCAAAAGTAACGTTAAAAGTAGTAGGTTTTTCTGGTAAGCTTTATACCCCTAAGAAAAATAGAGCTAAAGATACAACCAAAGATAGGAAAACACGTATAGCACTTTCAAACTTTGGTTTACAATTGTCCTCTTTTTATGAATATAAGGCTGCACAAGTAAGTAAAGCAAAATATGAAAAAGTCTATGCTCAACATAAACCTATTATAAAAAAATTGGTAGATGTCAATGGAATAATACTTTATAGAGTATGGCTTATGGGATTCTGCTCAGAATATGAGGCCAGAGAATTTAAGAATAAAAATGCACTTATGGGTGCATTTATTGTAAGAAATTAGGAGTATCAATGATTGAAGTAAGAAGAGAAACAAAAGAGACGCAAATCTCTGTAAAACTGAACCTCTATGGCACCGGAAAAGCTAAAATACATACAGGTGTTGGTTTTTATGATCATATGCTAGAAGCATTCACAAAACATGCACATATAGATATGGAAGTGAGCTGTATAGGTGATACGCATATTGATGACCATCATACCGTAGAAGATGTAGCTATTGTCATAGGGCAAGCACTGAAAAAAGCTATCTATCCTGTACAAAGTATTGAGCGTTTTGGAAATGCTACGGTAGTTATGGATGAAGCATCTGTAACTTGTGATATAGATCTTTCAAATAGAGGTTATCTAGTCTTTGAATTGCCTATAGGTGGAAAAGTAGGTGATTTTGATGTGGAGCTTGTTGAAGAGTTTTTTAAAGCATTTGCTTTTAATCTTCCTTTGACACTTCACCTTATATATAACCGTGGTAAAAATAAACATCATATCATTGAAGGAGCATTTAAAGCCTTAGCTGTAGCCCTTCGACGTGCAGTTACTGTGAATGAAAATGCAGGTATACCTAGTACAAAAGGAGTACTGTGAGCATAGAACTTATTGTACTCGATGTGGACGGAACGATGACAGATAGTCGTATTACCTATAGCGAAAGTGGAGATGAAATTAAGTCTTTTAATGTAAAAGATGGTTTAGCTATTGCATCATGGAGAAAACTTGGAAAACAAGTGGCTATTATTACAGGACGATCTTCTAAAATAGTAGAAAGGCGTGCAAAAGAGTTGCGTATTGAACATTTTTATCAAGGAGTAGAAAATAAAAAAGAAGTGTTAGAAAAGCTACTTGAGAAACTTGGACTTGATATGGAAAATGTTGCGGCCATAGGTGATGATTTAAATGATTTACAGATGTTGAAAATAGCACAAATATCCTTTGTACCTAGAGATGCAAGTGCGTATGTAGATAAAATTGCGAATGTGATTCTCACAAAAAAAGGTGGAGATGGTGCAGTACGAGAAATGATTGAACATCTTATTATCAAAGAAGGTCTAGAAGACAAGTATTTGGGATTATGGGGATAAAATTAGAGTTTGTTATTGTATTCACTATTGTTCTAATAGTAGGGGGTGCAATCATTATGAAACTAGACAATCAAACAAGTACACAGAAACATGTAAATAAAGAACTTGAATTTAAAGAAACTACGTTTATTGAAGTAGATACAAAAAAAAGACAATCAAATGCCTTTGTACAAAAAGGTATGAGAAAAAATGGTATACTTTTTTTGGAACATTTAACCTACAACACAAATAATATCTCATTACTTATAGCAGATAAAGCAAAGTATATAAAAGATATTTTGTCTTTAGAAGGACATATTAGGGTGGAAGAAAAAAAAGGATATACCTATAATACTGAGCATGCAAAGTATAATCAAAAGACAGAGATATTAACAATTCCTCAAGAATTTACAGCAAAAATTGCTAAAAATATTATACATGGGGCAAATTTAGAATATGATGCTGTCAAAAAAGAGATGCATGCAAAGAAAATAGATGCAGTTGTCTATACAGCTGAAAAGTAATAGTATGTTATACTAAATAAAAAGTATAAGATAGTAAAAAGGTTTTGCATTGATAAGGTTAAATATATGGTTACAAATTTTCATCTATTCTTTTATTTTTATGAATACACTCATTGCCCAGAAAGTTGAAATCACCTCAGAAGAAATGCATGCTGAGAATATCAAGAAAAAGGTACATTTTATTGGGAATGTTAATATAAAACAAAATGAAAGCTGGATACATGCAGATAAAGTGATTGTTTATTTTAATGAGCATAATGAAACAAGGAAATATAACGCCACAGGAAATGTTACATTTGAATTTAAAGAGTTAAAACATTTTTATAAAGGTAGTGCAAATAAGGTCACTTATTTACCACTAAAATCTCAATATATACTTAAAGAAAAAGCTATCATAGAGGATATAGTGAATAAGCGTCATGTTCATGGAGACAAAATAGTTTTAGATATGTTAACCGGTAATGCAAAAGTACAAGGGACAAAGAAAAAACCTGTAAAGTTTATTTTTGATTTGGAGAAAGCTAAATGAGTACACCTAGAATAGTGGAAGCTAATTTCATAAAATCAGCACAAAGTATCGCGGACTCCTTACCTGAAGACATGAGTGAAGTTGTTTTTTTAGGCCGTTCTAATGTAGGAAAAAGCTCTACACTCAACGGACTAACACAGCGTAAAAATTTAGCAAAATTTTCAGCAACACCGGGGAAGACACAGCTGATTAACTTTTTTGAAACACGTTATCTATACGAAAACCAAAGTTATCCGGTTCGTTTTGTTGATTTACCAGGATTTGGATATGCAAAAGTATCTAAAACACTCAAAGAAGTATGGCAAAAAAATCTAGTGGAGTTTATACAACATAGAGTATCTATTCGATTATTTATACATCTACGTGATGCTAGGCACCCCCATGCAAAAATAGATGATGATGTAGAAAATTATATTACAGAATTTATACGGCCAGATCAAAAATACCTAACTGTATTTACTAAAATTGATAAGCTTAATCAAAAAGAACGTAATAAACTTAAAAAAGAGTTTCCTACTGCGATTACTCTATCTAATCTTAAAAAAAATGGGCATGACAAAGTACATTATGAAATACTAGAAACTATTTTTGCTATTTCTAAAATGACTGATGACCCTATAGGCGAACCCGTATGATAGTACTTGTAAAAGCAACACTTTCAGATATCTCACAAATGCAATCTTTGGTTAGAAATGAAGTGAAAGATGGTATTATCTTAAATCGTACAGATGATGAGATAGCAACACATATTCGCTCTTATGTTTTAGCAAAAGAGGGAGATAAAATTGTAGGTTATACCGCATTACATGTACACTCGAAAAGATTAGCGGAAATCCGAAGTTTAATTGTAGACGAAAACTATCGTGGACAAAAAATTGGACAAAAGATGGTAGCATTTACACTTAAAGAAGCAAGTGAGATTGGTATAGAAGAAGATGTATTGGTACTTACCTATTTACCGATATTTTTTGAAAAATTAGGCTTTATAGAGATAAATAAAGAGCAAATTCCAGAACATAAAATATGGGCAGATTGTATTAA
>Ga0256844_10000744_pt1 | contig 12333 bp, 13 predicted proteins | sample MusselsmetaG_FD_189100 | JGI IMG/M metagenome (GOLD analysis project Ga0256844, IMG submission 189100) | Mussel associated microbial communities from hydrothermal vent at the East Pacific Rise, Pacific Ocean - Mussels | ecosystem: Host-associated > Mollusca > Shell > Unclassified ... | reverse complement strand
TTTTGGTGCTCGTCCATCTTCTCCTTCTACTTCAAAGTCTATAAGGTTACCTAGTTGTAATATAGAGTGACGAGCACCAAAAAATCGGTAATAAGTACGTATTTCTGTTGCAGTTAAAACGGTGGCGATTGAGTCTTCATTTTTGGCTTTTTTGACTGAAAGTATGAACCCTTTGATGTAAGTCTCCTCTATTGGCAAATTTGCTCTTGTATTCTTTTGTAAATTAAGCATTTATATTTACTACATTATCTGTGAAATAAGAAGTTTTTGTTTTTCAAAAGCTGTGCGAGGCAGGACAGGGGACAATAGCCCATTTATTTTAGGACTATTGTATATGTAATGCTATTGAGCTCCACCCTCAACAGATTCCACTTGTTCTATAAATTGTTCTATAAAAAAAGTGATAAGGTTGGCTAAATCCTGAGGTGTCTTTTTGAGGTAATTTTCTTTAATTGGTACTTCTTGTTTGTGTAAATGTAAACCTTTAACCAAGTACTTTATAAGTATATATGGATCACCAGTTGAATGTGCATCTTCTACAGTCATTGCAACATCAGGAATATGATATGTAAGTTCCAGGTCAGGATTTGCTAAATTTTTATCTAAAAGGTCTACAACATCTTCAAATTTTTCTTGTAAGTTTGCTTGCATTTTATTTCTCCTTATTATTGATTGTTCATTTCTATACTTTATCCCATCTCTACAGAATCAATTTCTGCTTTAAACTCTGCTATAGAAAAAGTAATTTGATTGGCTAGTTCCTCTGCACTATTTAGTAATGCTGTTCTACCTAATTTAATTTTACGTGTAGGTTGAGTATATTCACTCACAACATACTTAGCTAGTATATATGGTTCTCCTGATACATCACATGTATCTGTAGTTGTTGCTATCTCAGGAATACAGTATTCGATGTCAATATCGGGATCAACCATTATATTGTTAACAAGCAAGACAACTTGATCCAGTTTTTCTTTAGTTTCTTTTTTCATAATTATCTCCTTAATAATTTGTCACACTATTTTTATTCGTGTAACTGAAGTATTCAACGATAAAAATAGTACATGAAATACTAAGAATTATCACCACTTCATATTTCTATTGTATCAGAAAAATTAAAATAATAAAACCCTCTTAATTCCAGTCTTGTAGATTAGAGTAAGAGGGGATAGGATATTAAAAAAAATTACCAAATATACATCATATGATTGCACATTTTTAGTATACGATGCTATAATATATATTAATATGTGTGCATTGGTCATGCCTTACTTACAAATAAAAACTTTTACTCAGCCTAAGACCGACAATTTAACAAAAATGTTTGGCTCGGTCAATAATTAGGATAATAATGAAATTTACAGAACTAGGACTAAATGAGTCTTTGCTCAAAGCCGTTAAAGAACAAGGCTACGATACACCCACTCCCATACAAGCTAAAGCGATACCATTAGTCATAGAAGGTAAAGATGTTCTTGCTGCTGCACAGACAGGTACAGGAAAAACTGCAGGGTTTACACTGCCACTTTTAGAGCGTCTTTCACAAAATAACCCACACATGAAGAAGAAACAAGTACGTGTTTTAGTACTCACACCTACACGTGAACTTGCAGCACAAGTGGCTGAAAGCATCAAAACCTATGGTAAGTATATGCAGTATAAATCTACTGTCATCTTCGGTGGTGTGGGCATCAACCCACAACTAGCTACCATTAGAAAAGGTATAGATATAGTTATAGCAACACCAGGTAGACTGCTTGATATTGCTGGACAAGAAGGCATAGACTTTTCAGCATTAGAGTGCTTGGTGCTTGATGAAGCTGACCGTATGCTGGACATGGGATTTATTCATGATATTAAAAGACTTATGAAACTTATGCCTAAAGAGAAGCAAACATTACTTTTTTCGGCAACATTTTCTAAAGAGATAAAGATACTTGCTTCAGGACTACTAAAAGATCCAGTACTTGTAGAAGTAGCCCGTGAAAATTCAACCGCAGGCAAGATTAGTCAAGTTATACACCTAGTAGACAAAAGCCGCAAGCGTGAGTTACTTTCTCAGCTCATCAAAGCAGGAGACTGGAAACAAGTACTTGTCTTTACCCGTACAAAACACGGAGCAAACAAGCTTTGTAAACAGTTAGAAGAGTATGCAGGAATCAAAGCCGCTGCCATACATGGTAACAAATCACAAGGTGCTCGAACCAAAGCACTTGCAGACTTTAAAGCAGGAAATGTACGTGTACTCGTAGCTACAGACATTGCGGCACGTGGTATAGATATAGATCAACTTCCACATGTGGTAAACTTTGAATTACCAAATGTACCAGAAGATTACGTACACCGTATAGGTCGTACAGGTAGAGCAGGGATGAAAGGTGAAGCTGTGTCACTTGTATGTGTAGATGAATATGAGCTTCTTAGAAATATAGAAAAGTTTACAAAGTCAAGCATAGAAAAAGTAGACATTGAAGCGTTTAGACCAGACCCTAGCATAAAAGCAGAACCTATACAAAATGGTAGAGGTGGGAGACAAGGGCAGAAAGAGAAGAAGAGTGCAAATAGTCGCAACCGTAATAGGAAGCAAGAAAAGAAAAAATTTGATAACAATACAAAACCTGTAAATGAAAAACAAAAAACAAAAAAAAGTAAAAACCCTCATGCTGAGAAGATCGGTTCAGAATTACAAGCAAAATTAGACAAACTAGATAGAAGAGACAATAGACAAAGGAAAAGATAATGAAGAAAATATTTAAATTTACTGACCCTAAAAAACATGAAGATAGAGTTTTAGAAGCAATCAAGAGTGATATTAGAAAATATGTTAAACGTGAAAAGAAGAAAGACCTACCAGACAAAGCAACTATGTACTGGGACTTTGACTGTAGAATAGGGGCATCTGCTGATGATGCAAGGGTGGTAGCATACGAAGAACTCATCAAAGAACTAGATGTAGTAAAAAACTCTGGTGCGAGAACAGTGTATATTGAAGTAATGGTCAAAGCTGTAGAAAAACCACTCAAAATAGAAGAATAGGTTGTAGGGGAATTATAGTAAGTTGGAGATTAACTTTAAGTATTATATAATACTTAAAATACTTAAGGAAAAAAGATGAAAAAAATATTATTACTTTTAGCTATTATGGCATTGATAGTTTCAGGATGTTCAAAAACATGGTCTGGATTAAAGCAGGATACACAAGAGGTTTATCATGACACAAAAGAAGTAATACATGAAGCGACTTCTTCTACGTCATATCAGACAAAGGCAACAGAACTTACAATGAATAGTAAACAAGAAGGGATAGAAGTGCCTGAAAAGGCTGAAGTTCAATCAGAAATAGAGACAACAGTAACACCTATAGCAAATTAGCGAAACCTTTTTTCTATGTTTAGATAGAAAGGTGCTAACTCTAGTACACTACTTATATAGTTAGAAAAAGTATTTAAGTAGAGTAACTCTGACTCATCAAATCCATCCAATTTATTTAAAAGTTCAAGTACACCAATAATCTTTTTTTCTGAATTAAAGATAGGACAAGCAGCGATATTGCGCGTGGAATATCCACTTTCTTTATCTATATCACCTAAAAAATATGGATTACTAACAACATTATTTTCAATAATAGAATCTTGCGTTCTAAATACATATCCTACGATACCTTTTTCTGTAGAAACTTGTATTTTTTCAATACCTGTTGACATTATGGTTAAAAGCTCATCATCAATTTTGTTGTAAATAAAAATAGAACAACGTTCTGCCCCAGTTACTGTAGTAAGATGATTTGAGATTAGATTTAATGTGGTTTTAAATTGATGGGTTGTAAACAAGCTTTCACCAACATTTATAAGCCCATGAAAATTAGTTTCATTATACATTTGTTAATTCCTTAATTACGATTATTATCGCACATTTCATATTAATATTTGATTATATCAATATTTGATTAACATAATATAAATTCTATTAAAAATATAAGTATGCCTCTCTTCATATGAGTAAATGCTGGTAATGAATAATATATTATTTAATATAATTATGTTAAATATTGTAGTTAAACCACAAATATGGACTACATGATGGGAAGTGTAGCTAGATTACATGAACACTTGTTAACTATCTAGATAGTTAAACTATTATAAATGTGAACATTTGTTCACCTGCTTTGTGCATTAAAATATTTTAAGTGAACATTTGTTCATTATATTAAAAATATGATTATTGACAAAAGAACATTCGTTCACTATAATGACACTACTACTAAAGGAGTCACTATGAACGATGAGAACACTACTACCCTACCTTTAAAGAGGAGTAAAACAAAAGATAAAATACTTAAAACTTCACTTAAACTTTTCTCAACAAAGGGGTATAAAGCTACAACAGTGCGTGATATAGCAGGAGCTATTGGCGTAAAACAATCTGCCTTATATAATCACTTTAAAAATAAAGATGAGATACTTGAAACGCTTATACGTGACCTAACATCCTCAGCGATAGTTACATTGTTTGATGACAAAAACTCTACAGAAACTAAGCACCAAGGAAAAGCACTATTAGCAAGCATTGGTACTACTTTTAAACTTTTAGGATTTGATGGGAAGAATGAGGCACTCTATAAGCTATTGATGCAGGAGATTTTTCGTAATGAATCTATTAGAGAGATATATAACGAACATTTTTATCAAGAAAATGTTAAAAAGCTCTCTGGGCTGTTCTTTGGAATGATGCAAGAAGAGATTATAAAGTCTTCTGACCCCCTATTGTTAGCGAATGAGTTTTTTTCTCCACTATTTTTTTATCAAATGCAAGTTACTTTACTAAGATTAGACAAGAAATCTACTTCATCTATGGTATCAATGTTTGAAAAGCATGTGGATTTTTTCTGGGAAAATATTAAATTAAGTAAGCAAGAGTCTTTATTTTAATACTAGTTAATATTAAATGAAACTATAGCATGAACTACAAACCAATAAGTTTCTATATTAACTATAGACCCAACAACTAAACAAGACTTACTAATTTTTAAGGTTATGGATAATTTTTTTTATATATAATGATATAAACCTAAACTATACTGTATAGCTTAGGACAGAAGGTTACGGATATTTATTTACAATAGAGATTCGAACTACACAACGTATTGTGTTTCTTTGAACATATCATTTAATAGCAATACTAAATTATAAATTAATAAGGTTTTAATACATGAAAAAAAAGATTTTTCTTTCTGTGGGTGCATTATTTATGCTTAATGCTTGTGGTGGCTCTTCTTCGACAAATACAAAACAAACCAACCAAAACACCAAACAAGGTAATATAGTAAAAGACATAGGTACTGTATGGAAAACTGGTAAATATCTTAATGATACTAATGAGAGTAAGATACTTTCTATAGATAATGCCCGTAGGCTTTTAGTTACTATAAAGGGCGAGTTAGAGTTTAAATATGACTTTATCTTTATTTATGATGAGAATGGAAAGGTAGTAGCAGAACTATCTGGAGATCTAAAAGCTAATAAAGTAGATGAAGAACTGATGATAAATGGATCTTCTATTACTGCTAAATTGTTGAGTGATCAGCAGGGAACATATTCTGGTGTTACTATAAGTATTAAGGACCCAGACAAAAAAATAAATGTGGCTCCAACGGTAAGTGATATAAGAATATCAGGTAATGTTCAAACAGGAAAGACATTGACACTCAATTATAAGTTTAATGATAGTAATGGAGACAATGAACTTAATAGTATTATTGTATGGTCTACAAAAACCAAGGAATTGCAAAGCGGTACAAGCAAAACCTTTGTAATCCCAAGTGGATATGAAGGAAAAGAAATAGGAGCATGGGTTCATCCTGTAGATGAACATGGTCTAAAAGGAAAAGGATATGCAGCCAGTAACAACCATCTTCATATTAAAAAACCAATAGTTCCCAAAAAGCCTGACACTCAAAAGCCAAAAATTACACTACTAGGAGATGAAATTGTTTATCTAACAGTTGGCTCAACCTATATAGACAAAGGTGTAAAAGCAACAGATAATATAGATGGTAATGTAGCTGGTAGGGTTAAAATTACAAATCTTGTAGATACAAACAAAGTTGGAACCTATAGTGTTACTTATAATGTAGGTGATGATGCTGGAAATAAAGCTGACAAGGTTGAAAGAACAGTCATAGTAAAAAAAGTACCTAATCATATACCAACAGTAAGTAATGTACGAATAATAGGTACTGCTCAAGCGGGGAAGACATTGACACTCAATTATAAGTTTGATGATCCAAATGATGGAGATATTGAAGGTAAGAGTATTATTGCATGGTCTACAAAAACTAAGGAATTACAAAGAGGTACAAGCAAAACCTTTTTGATACCAGATGGATTTAAAGGTACGGAAATAGGAGCATGGGTACACCCTGTAGATGAACATGGTGCAGGCAATACAACGAGTAATGGATATGCTGCAGCTAATAATTATATAGATGTTATTGTACCTGACACGCAAAAACCTGTAATCACTATAGTGGGAAATCAGACCGTTAATATAACTGTTGGCGATATATATAAAGATGCTGGTATACAAGCTAAAGATAACAAAGATGGAAATATTACCAGTAAAGTTATAATTAGAACCCTTGTAGATACAAAGAAAGCTGGAACCTATACTATTACTTATAATGTAAGCGATACTGCTAGAAATGCGGCTGATGAAGTTATTAGAACAGTCATTGTAAGTGAGAAAGTAAATCATATACCAACTGTTAGCCTTGTTAATATAACGGGTACAGCACAAATAGGTAAAACACTTACACTCAATTATAAGTTTAATGATACAGATGGAGATATTGAAGGTAATAGTATTATTGTATGGTCTACAAAAACTAATGAATTACAAAGAGGTACAGGTAAATCCTATACTATTTTAGCTGGACTTGAAGGACAAAAAATATCTGTACGAGTATTTCCTGTAGATGGTCGTGGTGTAGGAAATGTGAGTGGTGAAGGGTATGGTGCAAGTAATAATAATCTAACTATTATAGCAGCACCTGATGGTATTACACCAGAAATAACTCTCAATGGAATTTCAAAAATTACGCTCACAGTTGGTGATATATATAAAGATGCTGGTGCAAAAGCAAAAGATAACAAAGATGGAGATATTACAAATAAAATTATCACAAGTGGTAGTGTTGATGCAACAAAGGCAGGAACCTATACTATTACTTACAACGTATCAGATGTAGCAGGAAACAAGGCTAATGAAGTTAGTAGAACAGTTACAGTAAATGCAGCACCTATTGTTGACACTACCCGTCCAGTCATTACATTAAAAGGTAATTCAAGTATTACTTTAACCATTGGTGATACATATACTGAAGAGAAAGCTACGGCATCTGATGATAAAGATGGAGATATTACAGAAAATATTTCCATCTCTGGTACAGTAGATGGAAATACATTAGGAAGCTATACAATTACCTACAATGTAGCAGATGTAGCAGGGAATAAGGCAGATGAAATTACTAGGACTGTAGTAGTAGCAAAGGTAGATTTAATTGCTGTAAAAGCAAATATCCCTATAGATTCAAATATAGAACTAGGTGGAGAAGATGGTGTGCTATATTATGTAGACCCTCGTCCTGAAGAAAATGGAAAAAATCGTGGACTTCGTATTGATACAAAAGCATGGAGCTTTACAGAATTAAAAGTAGATGGGATTAACCCACATTCACTAGATCGTGCTGGAAATAGCGATAGGTTTTATATTCGTACACAAAATTCTGATTCCTTTGATGTTATTAACTTTAAAGAAAAAACTGTAAAAACAGTTAACTTGGAAGTTAATGGTAAAAAATATAAGCCAAGAGCCATTGGTGCAACAAACTTAAAATATAATTTACAACTTTTATCAGCATTGACTATGCCTGTGATAGCGGTGATTGATACTAAAACAGATACAGTACTGGGAACTTTGGGAGATAAAAATGAATTTGACAAAAGCAAGTTAACTTCAAATGCAGGTAATCTCTCTGCAACAGGACATGCATTGTGGCTTGATGATGATCACTTTGTGCTTATAGACCGTGTCAATAAAAAAGTGATAGTCTATAAGGTAGAAAAAGATGGAGATAAATTTACTCTTGTAGAAACATATAGAGGGTCATCAGAGACAGCACTTCATGCTATAGAAAGAGTGGTTACTCCATTAACTAAAGAGGATTTAATTACATTTTATGCGTTAGGAGAAGGTGATATTGGTAAAAATATTACTCCATACATAAGAGAGCTAAAATTTGATGCCTCAACAGGAAAGTTAATAGACGGCTTTAAAACTTATTTAGATAAAAGTACAGCAGTGATACAAGGCATAAAACCAACTACGCACCATGCTGGCATATCGCCAGACGGTAAAAAATTATATGTTCCTGTATTTGATAAAAAAGTATATATTATTGATCGAAAAACTATGAAGGTAACGAAGATAGTTGAAGCAAAGTTAGGTGCTGCACACGTTGAGTTTTCCAAGTCACTAAACATAGCTGTTGTAACGAATCATTTTGATGAGCATGTTACACTTATAGATATAGAGACAGAAGAAGTTACTGCAAACATTATAATAAGTGATCATGGATTTGATGAAAATAGTAAGCATCTTCTTCAACCACACTTTTCGTACCTTTCAAAAGATGGAAAATACTTTTTTACATTTGATACACAAAATGGAAGATTTTTGAAAATTGATTTAGAAAAGAGAGAGATTGATAAAGAGCTAATTACTGGTGGTGCTCCAGAACAAGCACATAGTTAAATAAATTAATCAAGAGTTATCTAGCTAACTCTTGATTTAGCACTCCCCTATTTTTGTAGCTGTTAAAAACAGATACTGTTTCCCTGTAATAGTTACTCTAAATTTTTTTTGTTGTAGATACTTCTTGACAAAGATTATATCGTTAAAAACTAAACTCATTTCAGACATGATATAATTTGGTGCTTTCGCCCCATAAAGCATTTCTCCTCCTATCCATCTGGAGTTAGGGAAACCTAAGATGATGGCAGAGTCCTTTTTTAGATAATCTTGGACTAAGGACATAAAGAAAGGTTTAAAGTTGATACTTGGACTTTGAAGTGTTCCAATACTTATGAGTAAATCAAACCGCCCTAGTTTTAAGTTGCTTATATTATTTATATCTTCATCATAAAACTTAATATTACTTAGAGTATATCTACATTTAGCATAGTTTATAGCTGTCGTTGAATGGTCTATACCTACAAATTCTTTTTCCATATAATTTTTATTATTAAGTAGGTTTTTAATCACTTCAAGTTCATCACCTCTATTTACTCCAAGGTTTAAAATACGACTTCTTTTTTCTAGATTTACATTTTCTAGTGCTTGGAGATAGTAGTATAGAAAAGCTGGTTCTTCCATTTTATGTATATCTGAAAAGTGTGATTTTATGCCATATTTCTCTGTATCTTTTTTATCATTATGAAAAGAATCTATTTTAAGTTTTATGAAGCCAATCTGTACAAGGTTTTTATCTACCATTCGAGGTGTGCACATCTTGCACATAAGTAACTCAGCTAGATCTGTCCATGCTTTGTAGCTTCTGTAGATGTATGTTTCTCCATCTATTTCAACAGGAAAACCTGCATACTTATTATAATAATCTGGATTTAAGACAGTAAATGAAACACTATCATTGTTTTCAAGTCGTTTTTGTAGTAAAGGAATTATCATCTGCATAGTTTGTGTAGTATATATCATCATGTGGATGATTCTATCATAAATAAATATCTGTTTGATGTAAACCTCCCTAATATGAGGGGGGAAAAAGAATATTGAAACATCTTAATTAGGAAGGTTTCTGTATAATACTTCTTTACTGTGTACTTTGTGTGCAATAAAAAAAGGAAAGTGCATGATTCCATATCATCTCATAGTCATAGGTTCTGGTGCAGCTGGTATGATGGCGGCTATTACAGCTGCTCGTAGAAATAAATCTGTTTTACTTTTAGAAAAACTCTCTAAAATAGGTGCAAAACTTAAAGCAACTGGTGGTGGACGCTGTAACTTAACCAATACTCTTTCAAATGAAGAATTTATGTCACGCTTCGGTCGTGATGGTCGTTTTATGTCCCCAGCCCTTGACGCACTAGACTACAAGGACCTTATGGCATTTTTCTTAGAACTTGGTGTGGAGAGTCATGCACCTGATGGTTATCGTGTATTTCCCATTACACATTCATCCTCTACTATCATCAATGCTATGGCACAAGAGATGCAAAACTTAGGTGTAAAAGTACTATGTTCTCAAAAAGTAGAGACTTTAGAGCATGATGGTATAAAGGTTTTAGGAGTACATACCCAAACAGACACTTTTTATGCAGACTCAGTGGTCATCGCATCTGGAGGTATGGGCTACCCTGTGTTAGGTGCTGAAGGAGATGGCTACCCTATGGCAGAGTCTGTTGGTCATAAAGTAACCAAGCTCTACCCCGCCATGATGCCCTTAAAAGTGAAGGAAAGATGGGTAGAAAACTGTAGAGCTGATACCATAGCAAAGGTTAGCATACAAGTAGATATTAAAAAATATAAAAAACTAAAGGCCAAAGGTGATCTTATCTTTACTAAGGGCGGTATACGTGGTCCAGTTGTACTAGACTTCTCACGTGAAATCACCCCACTTTTGGCTAACTTTGATAAAGTTCCAGTTTTGCTCAGCCTCACAAAAGGTATGAATGAAGAACAGATACGCATACATATTAAAAATGAAATAAAAAAAAACCCACACCGAGATACCCTCACCTTAGTTAAAACCTTACTCCCAGAGTCTGTAAGCATTGAATTATGTAAACTAGCAGATACAGACCATACACTAAGTTGGAATAAACTCTCAGGACAAAAAAGAGATTATCTCATAAAACTTCTAGTATGGACACCACTAACCATAAATGGACATGATGGTTTTAAAATGGCAATGATAACTCGTGGAGGTATACACTTAAAAGAGATAGACCCCTACACTATGCAAAGCAAAAAACTTAATAGGCTTTATTTCTGTGGTGAGGTAATGAATATAGATGGCCCCTGCGGTGGGTATAACTTGCAGTGGTCTTTTGCTAGTGGATACTTGGCTGGTAAATCACTGTAGTGTATTTTCTAGGGAGTGTTAGAAATTTCGTGTCAGTCTGATAAAATACTATCAAGGACTGACAATGAAAAAAGAAATAGAGTTTGACTTCGATGAAATACTGACTTAATTAAAAATATGGGTGCATAATTCCCTACTTTTTCTTATAATTCACCAAATAATAATCGACCAAGTTCAACTTCATACTCTTACTCAATCCTCTATGTAAACTTATCATATTTTTCATATGAGAGAATACTCCACCTTCGAGTGCATTGGTTGTATTTAGTATGCCTAGGTTTTTATAGTTTTTATATGTAAAGAGATAAGGTAAATTTGTTCGCAAGCTTCTGTAAGCAGCTCTAATCCTTGGATGAGTATAATGAATCTTACCTGTAGTAGATGAGATAGATTTTTCATCTAAAAAACTCTGGTACTCTTCGTACCATTCATCCAGTTTTTGAGTAAAGTTTTTTTCTGTGGTTTGTGTTAGTCTGGAGACTCTTTTCTTTAGAGCTTTACTGGCTTCAAGTTTTGGTCTCATTGTAAGATATCGTTGTATGATTTTCTTTTGATGGAAGTGACACATTTGTATTGGAATGTCTTCAAAGGCTTTATATAAGCCTCTCTTGCCATCTAAAGTCACACTTTCAATGGTATACCCAATACGGATAAGCTCTTCTTTTAAGTATCTATAATCTTTCACTACTTCACTTTCAATATGCTTCCATATCAGTATCTCTTTTGACACGGCATCCTTAAATACTAATGTGCCTAACGTATCTTTTCTCTTGCCGTAAAACGTTGCATCACAAACTAAATTTACTACTCTTGGATAGTGTACTTTTTCATCCACGATATAGTCATCTCTTTGCTGCATAATCCAAGGTATAGATTTATTGTACTTGACTGATAATTGCCTAAGTGTTTGACGCTGTAAAAAATACTCCTTAAATATAACTTCTTGTAACTTCTTTGGTCTTCTTTTGGAACTAAATGAGGCTTTACAATCTTTGCAAAAATATCTCTTAATGCCACTTCTTGAACCTCTGTTTTGAGTATTTTTTGATTGGCAATAGACACATATTTTAGAACTTTTTTACAGCCATTTGTAAATAAACCTTTGTTTACTCCCAATATACCATACTTTACGGGGTATTTTATGCACCCGTTTTTTTAATTAAGTCTAAAAAATA
>Ga0256844_10000743_pt1 | contig 12362 bp, 6 predicted proteins | sample MusselsmetaG_FD_189100 | JGI IMG/M metagenome (GOLD analysis project Ga0256844, IMG submission 189100) | Mussel associated microbial communities from hydrothermal vent at the East Pacific Rise, Pacific Ocean - Mussels | ecosystem: Host-associated > Mollusca > Shell > Unclassified ... | reverse complement strand
CTTTCGTAAAAATAGGTAGTTACTCCTGTTGCGTTATTTATTAAATCTGCATCATAACTATGTAAATCAAAAGACATAAACCCATCAGCTGCACCATCATAATCGCATTCTAATTTTTGCGTTGGAACAGCTGTTGGTAGTGGCTTTTCAATAACGTCAAAATCAAAAGTACCTCTACAGCCATTAACATCAGTCAAAGTTACATTGTAATTCCCTGCAACACTCACATCAATAGTTGATGTTGATGCATTAGTGCTCCAAAGTAAACTTGTATAATCTGCTATGTTATTAATTGATATCGTACCTGAATTTCCTGCACAATAATACAAATCTTTAAAATTTGGCGGAATAATATGCCGTACTCTTATTAAAAACGAAGTAATCATATCACATTTATCTGGAGCAGAAACTCGTACATAAACTACCTGTGAGGTAATTGTTGTATTTTGATGTACAGATGCAGATGAGTTTGAAATTTGATTTTGCTCTGTTTGTGCTTCTAATAAAGTATTATAATATCTGTAAGTTGCACCTACCTCTAATGAAAAAGGGTGTGTCAATGCAAAATCAGACAAATTAAAAACACCAAATCCATCATTATCGTTATCACAAGCTTCTAAAACATCATTAATAACCTCAACAGTAGCTGATGTTCTTATACTTATTGTTACTGGAGCTATTGACTCACAGTTATTATCATTAATAACATGAACATAAATAACGTGATTATTACTTGGAATTACATAATTTGAGGGATTTGAAATTGCGGTTCCTTGATTTTGAGCATCTACATAATCTGTATAATAAGTAAATACTAAGCCTGTTTGATCTTGAATAATTCCACTATTTACATCTGTTAAATCTAAACTATAAAATCCATCAAAATCAGTGTCACAAACCTCATAAACACTTGCTGTTAATTTTGGAATAGCAAAAACTTTTAAAACAATCTCTCCTATAGAAAAACATCCAGTAGCTGAATCATAAAATCTTACAAATACTAAATCTGGATATGTTGCGGTGTCATAATTCGCAACATCAATTGTTGGAATTAAAAATGTAGGATTTGCTGTTTGAGCTGCAAGTTCATCAGTATAATAACTAATTTCTAAACCTGCTGTATTAGCCAACATTAATGGAATAGCGCTTGTTAAATCAAATATTTCGGAAAGATTAGAATCATCATCACAAGCTGTTAATTCGGTATTTTGCACAGGTACTGGAAAAATGAAATCTAAATTAATTTCGGCAATGGCAAAACAACCTGTTGTATTATTAATAACTCGAACATAAATCGTTTGTGGAGTTAATGTAATATTATAGTTACTCGCTACTACAGACACATCATCAAAGGCATTTTGATATGTTGTATAATATTTAAAAGTATGATTGGCTACATTAACATTAATATCTGAATTACTCTGAGTAAGATCATAAAATTCTTGACCAACTGCTAGATTATCACAAACTACAACATTAATATTTGTAACATTTGGAGATGACTGTAAATTAATTGTTATTGGAGCAATAGCCGTACAATTATCTGGAGCAGACAAGGTTGCATAAACCGTTGTCGTATTATTAACTGTTACTGTTGTAATTGAAGCATTTTGACTATTAGCATCTGCTAATGTACTATAATATGTCACTACAACTCCTGTTTGCCCTCCTAAAATTCCAGAATTAAATTGTGCTAAATCCACATTATTTTCTATACCAGTATTCTCAAAATCACAATAAGAAAAAACATCTTGATTAATAGTTGGTACGGGAATAATCTCTAAACCAATTTCTGCTGTGTTGTAGCAAGTTGTTGTTGGATTTTCCAATCTAACAAAAACAGAAGTATCTGCATTTACTGTATATGGTGATGAAATAGCAGTTAAAACATCTCCTACTTGAGCTTCTAACAATGTAGTATAAAAAGAAACGCTGTATGTAGCAAAATTAGGGTTAACACTAATTAAAGCATCTTCTAAAGTAAAAACTTCTTCTCCATTACCATCTAAATCACATACCTGAATAACAACCGTATTGTCTACAGGAATTTCTGGATAAAAATCTAAGGTAATTGTAGTTTGGGTTACACAACCATCTAGAGTGGTAACATACACATCGACAACTTGAGTAGGACCATTTACTAAAAAATGAGCAGGAGTCCCGATAACACTCTCATTAGTATATTGATATTCAAAACTTACGCCTGCAGCATTTGTAATAGCAGACTCATATTGTGTTAAATCATGATATTCGCTACCATTCCCAAATTCATCACAAATAGTATCAATTATCGGAGTTAATGTTGTTGTTGATTGAAAATTCAAATCTATTTGAACAACTTGAAAGTCTAATTCTACTCCTTCAAAAACTAATTTTACCCTAGCGTAAATTGTTGTTGGTGCATTAATTGTTATTTGCATTATCTCACCTACATCGTTTGTAGCATCTGCATTTGTATTATAGTAAGATACTACCATATATTGATTATCAGTAAAACCAGCTATTAATCCAGCATCATAGTCACTTAAAATAATCGTTTCATCTAAATTGTTATCAATATCACAAACCATAAAATTACCATCTCCAGCTCCACCAAAACCAACAGTAGACAGGTCAATATCTCCTACCGATGTACAACCAGAATCAGTATTTGTAAATACAACAAACACTTCTTCATTAGGGTTTGCAATACTATAATTTATAGGATCTGCAATCACATGTGCTGGATCTTGGGTAGCAGCACCTACTTGAGTGTCGTAATATTGAATGGTAATAATATCAGTACCTAATGTATAGGTTCCATCAAAATTATCTATTAGACCTGGAACCATATCTAAAATTGAACCTGATAAATCAAACACACTTCCTAAACTAACTTGCTGGTCGGTTACTGTAGGAATTCCATTCATATAGTTAAAGTTTAAGGGATAGACATCAACACATCCATTAGGAGTAATTACTCTAACCCAAATTTGAATCGGATGACCTGATATATCATAGGCAGTTGGATCTATTGGGTTGGTTGCGTCTAAAGGGTCAAACGCATTAATGTTAGCTAAAGCATTTGCTTGTGTTAAAAAATACGAAAAAGTTAACCCTCCCGGATTTGTAAAAAGAACATCTGGTTCTTGAGCAGTTAAATCAAAAATTGCAACATCCGAGCACAATGTAATTGGAATGGGATTTACAATAGGAACAGTATATAACTCAATAGGAATTTCAATAACATTAGTACAATTATTATTAGGTTGATAAGACAATTGTACAAAAACACTATCTCCATTTGCAGCAGATAATGTTGTTATAGCATTTATGTTATTATCTGCATCATTTTGTGTTGTGTGATAACTTATATTTACACCTGTTTGTCCTCCAATAATTAAACTCGTATAATCAGACAAAGTTAATAATTCGGCATTATCATTTAATAAATCACATTCTGATATACTTGCAAGATTTGAAACAGCTAACTCTTCTAAATTTAAGGTTAAAGTTCCAACATCAAAACAAGTAACACCTCGTTGAAGCCTTACATAAATAATTTTAGGAGAGTTTTGAAGTAAATAAGTTTCTGGATTAAGTATTGGGCTATTAGCTACTTGAGCATCTGCAAGTGTATGATAATAACTAAGAGCTAACCCTACTTGAGTACCAACCATTAATGACTCATAAGAAGTTAAATCAACTGTCTCTTCGCCTATCACATCTAAATCACAAATAATATCTTCATTATCTATTGCTATTGGATAAAGCAAATCTATAGTGATATTTATAGTATCGTCTAAAACAACATCCGCACCAATACACTGATTATAAGTTACTGTTGCTGTATAGTTTGTTGCTACTTCAGGACAAACAGTAATTTGATCTCCTGTTGTTATATAGGTATTACTCTCATCAGTCCAAACCACTGTTGTTGCAGGAATTCCGTTAGGTAGAAATTGCCAAGCCTCGTCCATTGCACTCCAAACTCCAGAGTTTCTATTTGGAGGTGTTGATGCAACTGATCCATCTATATTTTGAATTCCAATTAGTGCGTTTTTTCTATAAGGGTTTAAAGCATCTGGTGTTTCGTTATTAATTGGTTTTTCTTTTACATAAACCTCAATAACATTAGATGTTTCATATAAAACAATTTGAGAAGTGGAACGACTCGTTTCATCATTAAAATGATTTAAATTTTCGTAACTAATAACAAAGACTCTTTGTGGTTGAGAGCCTATAACATACGTTTTTATCTCTCCACATTCATTTATTCCTGTTGCTGGATCATCTGTACAACCAAACACTGTATCATCATTAGTCAGATCATGAAAAACTCCAAATATAGCATTAACTGGCATTGAACTATTTGGAATACTTCCTGCTAAATACTGACTTTCTGTATTAGCTAATAAAGTTTCAAAACTAATAATTCCGTTATCTCCAATAATTAAATCAGAGTATCCTTGATTGTAAAAACAAAAATTAAACGGAATTTGAATCACATCACTCCAATGATCATCTGATGTTATAGAAGTTATCAAAGTCTCATTAGTTAAGCCTTGCAAATTAACATAAGGAATACTATTTACAGCATAAGATGTTGTTTCAAATATTGGTGTATAATTTGCTTTTAATACAAAACATCTATTTGCATCAATTGGATAATCACAATCAATATGGATATTATTTAAACCTTGAGAATCAGTAACTTCTATAAATGGTGTAGTCTGAGTATGACCAAAAAAACCAATAAATAGTATAAGGAAAAGTAGTTTTTGTTTCAAAATTGTATATTAAATTAACTACTAAAATATAAAATAATTAGTAGCGTAACAAATTATTAAGGCAAACTTTATATTCGTAAGCTTGCGTTTTATAAACGAAAATGGAAAAAGCCCGCAATTTTTAAAATTACGAGCCTTTTCAACTAACCAAACCTTATTTTTACTACTTAAGATGTAGTGTTCTATTTTATCTACGTTTTGAACTTCTTGATACTGATTGTCTTCTTGAAGTTTTATTTCTACTTGAATTATTAGAAGGTTTTCTTACTGAATGACTTCTAGATGAACTTGTAGTTTTTCTTGTTGAAGAACTTCTAGGCTTTGCTGTTCTTGAACTTTTTGAAATAGTGCTTTTTCTAGTCCTTACTGGCTTAACCGAATGTGACCTAACTTGTCTATTTGTTGATTTTCTATTTGATTGTACTGACTTTGAACCTCTTACTTGTCTATTTGTTGTTTTTCTATTTGATTGTACTGACTTTGAACCTCTTACTTGTCTATTTGTTGTTTTTCTATTCACTCCTACAGATCTAGGGTTTCTAATACTTTTTTTTCTAGAAGAAGTAACTTTTCTTGTTCTACTAATATTTTTTGACGGTTTTCTAGTTTGCGAAATATCTCTAGAATTTCTAACTGTTGAATTTCTTTCTGTCCTTGCAACTCTTTGCGGAACAGCTTTTCTTGTAACTCTTCTTGATCTTTGAGTTCTAACTGTTCTTTTTCTACTATCCAACCTTCTATATCTGTTATTTCTATTAAAGTGATGTCTTAAAGGTTTATAATATTGTCTATAAGGTCTATAACTTACAACACAATAATCAAAAATTGGTCTAGAATAATAACTAAAGTAAGGTCTGTAAACGTAATATCTATTAAAAGGATTAATATATCCTGAACAATAGTCGTAATATCCATAAGAATTAAAGTTTACATATAAACCTCCAAATCTAACTATACGTCTATTACGATAATGAATAAATGTATTACCTATTCTACTTACTCTTCCATAATAATCATAATAAATTGGAGTATCTTCTATTTGAACAATTGCTCCATAATCATCATATTGAATATAAGTATCATAATTATAACCAGAGTTATAAGTTATATTAACAACTCCAAAATCAAAATTTGTTGTAAATCCATCATGAGCTATAAAAAAATCAAATTCTCCATCTTGATAAACCATAAAATTAACGTTACCTTCAACGTAATTAAATGTTTTCCCATCATAACCTCTAGTTCTATAGTGGTTTGAAGTTTCTGAATTTGCAAATACGCTACTTGTAAAAAGTAAAATTGCTACTAAAATAAATGATAATTTTTTCATGATATATTGTTTTTAAGTTATTACTAAATAGTTGGTTAGTACAACTTGACAAATATATTACAAACAGTGTGCCAAAATTATAGAGACTAGGTGTTGTTGTATGGAAATAGATGATTTTTGTTGGTGTAAAACACCAACAAAGGCCCAAATATATGTTGGTGGAATACACCAACAAAAGCAAAAAAAGGACCAACAAAGACATAACATAAACTATTACTAATGATATATAAATATTGTAAAAACTAAAAATATATTAACTTAATACAGCTAAACTGGTATATAAATTTTCTGAAGCAACTCATTATACTCTACATCTTCATCACTCATTGCTGTAATTCCTCCACCAGAACGATAAGCGTAACCGTCTTTGGTTTTCTCAATATACCTTATTAATACAGAGCTATCAATATTTTCACCATCAAAAACTCCAAATATCCCAGTATAATAACCTCTTTTATCTTTTTCAACTTGCTTAATAACATCAACAGTTTTTTGTTTTGGTGCTCCACTAATAGACCCTGCAGGTAATAATTTAATTATTAAATCACCAAAATCATCTTTCCAATTTATTGGTAAATCTCCTTGAATTTCTGAACTTACTTGAAGTATACTTCCTTTTTGAGTATTTATTTTATCAATATACCTAAACCTATTAATTTTAATGTTTGTAGCTATCATAGCTAGATCATTTCGCATTAAATCAACTATTGTATTATGTTCATAAGTCTCTTTTTTATCATTTATTAAGACTTCTTTTGCATTTTCAACGGAAGCATCAATTGTTCCTTTCATAGGAAAGGTATAAACTTTATTATTATAAATTTTTATAAAACTTTCTGGCGAAAAAGAAATGAATTCATTTTTAAAAAATAATTTATACTTTGCATTAGTATTTTTTATTATTTCTAATAATGAAGAATTTATTTCAATTTTTGTAGAAAAAGTCAAGTTAGCTAAATATGAATTTCCTAATACTAAATTTCTAAAAACTTGCTTAAAAGCCTTCGAATATATATCTTTTAGTATTGACTTTACTTTTAAAGGCTTTATTTTTTTATTGAAATCTGGTTTTAAATTACCTGAATTATAAATGTTATAATAAATATTCTCTTTTTCTAAATCATCTAATTTACAAACAAAAGGTTTTTCTTTTTCAAAATCAATAACAAATAAAAATGGAATACCATTACTTGTATAGTGATTAACTTTATTTATAAAATCTACTATCATGACAATTCTATAAAATTTTTAAGCATTAACTCTCCATCTGAAGTTAAAAATGATTCAGGATGAAATTGTATACCATAAACATGATATTTTTTGTGTTTTACACCCATTACAATATCATCTTTAGTAATAGCCAAAACCTCAATGTCTTTTGGTATAGTATTATAATTTACAGCCCATGAATGATATAAGCCTACTTTAGTATTATTAGGTACATTTTTAAACAAATTATTATAATCATTAATAATAATTTCTTTATCAACACCATGAACAACTTTTTCAAAATTATACAAATCTGCTCCAAAATAATAACAAATAGCTTGATGCCCTAAACATATACCCAAAATATGTTTTGATTTAAAATACATTTTAATAACATCAAAAGTTTTAGGATAGTCTTCTGGCAAACAAGGACCTGGAGAAAGAATTATTTTATCATATTTTATTAATTCATCTACTTTTAAAATAGAATAATTAATAATATCTACAATTACATTTTCGAATTTCCTAAATACTTCAACTATATTAAAAGTAAAAGAATCATTATGATCAATCAGAGCTATATTGATTTTACCCATTTAAATCTATTTATCTTTTAATACTTTACCTTTAATCTTTAAAATTGTTATAGGTTTTTCTGTATTTGCAGTTACAGTAACTGTTCTAGAAATTCTACCTTTCTTTAAAACATTGTAAACAATTTTAATTTCATCAGATTCACCAGGCATAATAGGTTCTTTAGGAAAATCTAAAACAACACAACCACAACTACCTTTAACTTTTTTTATAATTAATGGTATATTTCCTATATTTTTAAATTTAAATGTTCGTCTTCCACTTGAATCTGAAGTTATTTTACCATAATTTATGGTAGTTTGTTCAAATTCTATAATTGGATATTGTTTATCTTTTTGAGCATAAATTAAAGTTACTGCTAAATAAAACAATAATAAAAATAAATTTTTCATAATTTAAATGTTTAAAAAAAGCACTCAAAATAAGAGTGCTTTAAACATATAACATCAGTAAATAAAAATTATTTTATTGACATTAAACTTTTTGGTTTTTCTAAAGATGTCTTTTGAGTATTTTCCCCTGGTAAGACTTTACCTTTTATTCTAATAATCTTTGTTTTTTCAGATGCATTAGAATACAATGTTATTGATTTTGAAAATGCTCCTACTCTATTTGTTGCATACTTAACTCCTATTTCAGCAGTTTCTCCAGGCATAATTGGTCTTTTTGGAACAGTTGGAACTGTACAACCGCAACTTCCTTTTGCTCTCGAAATAATAATAGGTGCTTTTCCTACATTTTTAAAAGTAAAAACTCGCTTACCGTCAGACATATGCTCAATAGACCCATAATCTATTGTTTCAGATACAAATTCAAAAATTCCTGCATTTGGATCTGCTTTGATAGTGAACTCATTGTTTTGTGCATTTATATTGAATGCAAAAATACTAATAATTAATAAAGTAAATATTTGTTTCATTTTTGAATATTTTTTAGAGTGTAAAGTTAGTATTTATTTTTAATCTGTAAAAGTTAAAATATTTGTAATTTTGTGAGTTCAAATCTCTTTGTAAAAATACAAGAGTAATTTAAACCAAATAGTAAATAACAAATAGCATACCAAAAATGAGTAATTCAACTAAATATAACGCAAAAGAAGTAGAAAATAAATGGTACCAATATTGGATGGACAATAAGTATTTTCATTCTACACCTGATGAAAGAGAGCCTTATACTATTGTTATTCCTCCTCCAAACGTAACAGGAATTTTACATATGGGGCATATGTTAAATAATACTATCCAAGATGTATTAATTAGGAGGGCTCGTTTACAAGGTAAAAATGCATGTTGGGTTCCTGGTACAGATCATGCATCTATTGCGACTGAAGCCAAAGTTGTAGCTAAGTTAAAAGAACAAGGAATTGATAAAAACGATTTATCTAGAGAAGAATTTTTAAAACATGCTTGGGATTGGACACATGAATATGGAGGTGTTATTTTAGACCAACTAAAAAAATTAGGTGCTTCTTGTGATTGGGATAGAACCAAATTTACTTTAGATGATGATATGTCTGAAGCTGTTATTAAAACTTTTGTTGATTTATATAATAAAGGTCTTATTTATCGTGGCTACAGAATGGTAAATTGGGATCCAGAAGCAAAAACAACTTTATCTGATGAAGAAGTAGAACACGTAGAAAAAAATGGAAAACTATATCATATAAATTATAAAATTGAAGGTTCTAATGAAGTTTTAACAGTTGCCACTACTCGACCTGAAACTATTTTGGGAGATTCTGCTATTTGTATAAATCCAAATGATGAGCGTCATACTCATTTAAAAGGTAAAAAAGCAATTGTACCTATTTGTAATAGAGTAATACCTATTATAGAAGATGAATATGTAGATTTAGAATTTGGTACAGGTTGCTTAAAAGTAACTCCTGCCCATGATGTAAATGATAAAGCGCTAGGTGACAAACACAACTTAGAAGTTATCGATATTTTTAATGAAGATGCTACTTTAAATAGTTTCGGACTACATTATAAAGGTAAAGACCGTTTTGTTGTTCGTAAAGAAATAGCAAAAGAACTTGAAGAACTTGGTGCTTTACCAAAAGTAGAAGATTATACTAATAAGGTTGGTATTTCTGAAAGAACCAAAGCTGTTATAGAACCTAGATTATCAGATCAATGGTTCTTAAAAATGGATAATTTAGTAAAACCTGCTTTAAAATCAGTTTTAGAAGATGGTGATATTAAATTATATCCTAAAAAAATAGAAAGCACTTACCGCCATTGGTTAGAAAATATTCGTGACTGGAATATTTCTCGTCAATTATGGTGGGGACAACAAATTCCTGCTTATTTCTATGGTGATGGAAAAGAAGATTTTGTTGTTGCCAATAATATTGATGAAGCTGTAAAACTTGCGCAAGAAAAAACTAAAAACCAAAGTCTAACAACTAAAGACTTAACACAAGATAACGATGCCTTAGATACTTGGTTTTCATCTTGGTTATGGCCAATTTCTGTTTTTGACGGTATTAGAAATCCTGATAATAAGGAAATTAACTATTATTATCCAACAAACGACTTGGTAACTGGACCAGATATTATTTTCTTTTGGGTAGCACGTATGATTTTTGCAGGTTACGAATTTAGAAACGATAAACCATTTGAAAATGTGTACTTTACAGGAATTGTTCGTGATAAAAAAGGAAGAAAGATGTCTAAATCATTAGGTAATTCTCCTGATGCTTTAAAATTAATTGATGATTATAGTGCCGATGCTGTTCGTGCAGGAATGTTATTATTAAGTTCTGGTGCTGGAAATGATTTATTATTTGATGAAGGTAAATTACAACAAGGAAAACAATTTTCTAATAAGATATACAATGCCTATAATTTAGTTAGTAATTGGGAAATAGATGAAACTATAGAACAACCAGAATCTAGTAAAATAGCTTTAAAATGGTTTGATTCTAAATTCCAAGAAGCTTATGCAGAAATGGAAGATCATTTTTCTAAATACCGCCTATCTGATGCATTAATGACAACCTATAAATTAATATGGGATGATTTCTGTTCTTGGTTATTAGAAATGGTTAAACCAGAATATCAACAACCAATTGATAAAACAACTTTTGATGCTGTTATAGGTTATTTTGAAGATAATTTAAAATTATTACATCCGTTTATGCCTTTCTTAACAGAAGAGTATTGGCATAGATTTGATAAAAGATCAAAAGAAGAAGCTTTAATTATTTCTAAATATCCAGAACAAAAATCTTTTGATGCTAAAATAATTAAGGACTTTGATTATACTTCTGAGGTTATTTCTGCTGTAAGAAAAATTCGTAAAGAAAAAAATATTTCATTTAAAGATCAATTAGAATTATTTGTTTCTAAAAATGAAAGTATAAATCATGAATTTGATGTAATCATTAAAAAGCTATGTAATGTTTCTGAAATTAAAGAAACCTCAGATAAAATAGATAATTCCTTATCATTTAGAATTCATACTAACGAATATTTTATTCCTTTTGTTGAAGAAATAGATCTAGAAGCCGAAAAAGTAAAAATTGAAGAGGAACTAAAATACACTAAAGGATTTTTAATATCTGTTCAGAAGAAATTATCTAACGAACGATTTGTAAATAATGCACCAGAAAAGGTAATTGAAATTGAAAAAAAGAAAGAATCTGACGCCATTTCAAAAATTAAAATTTTAGAGAATAATTTAAAAAATATTTAATTTAATATATAACTATTTATTATACAGTTATTTAAAACATATTTTTATTAAAAAAATAAATTTTTAATTTTCTAAAATATCACTACAAGTAGGTATTTTTTAAACCATTAATTGATTCTATATTTGCAACGTAAAATAATTTGAGGGGATTATTAAAAAAAGGAAAGCTAATTAACAATTAGTATGAGAGCTGTCTAGTACAGCTCTCTATTTCTAAAAAAGTTCATTAAAAACTAAAAGATTTATATTAGATTAATTAAATTAAGGGGACTAATTTTTCTAATTAAAGAGAGTTGTTTTCAACTCTCTTTAAATCTTTTTTAAATAATTAGGGGAGCTAATTTTTATTAGCAAAAAAAGTTGAGCTGTCTTTAAAGACAGCTCGCTTTTTAAAAATAATAATCTGCGTTTTACTGAAAAAATGCATTTTTAACATAAAATATCGTTAATAGCGATAAACAAAAGGCTAATGTTATATTTAGGCTTTTGTTTAATATTTTTTAATACTAAAAAATACCTACTTATAGGTATGTTTTGGTGACTAATGGTGTTGTACATTTGTAAAGTTATTAACCTACAAACCATACATCATGAAATTATCATCTTTACTTAAATCAATACTTACTTTAACAATCGTTTTATTATTAATATCTAGTTGTACTCAAGATTCTGATTTTGATCAAACAGAAGACACTTCAAGTTTCATGATATTACCTATACAAGGTAGAAGCAATGGTTATTCTAATTATCAAGCCAAAAAT
>Ga0256844_10000742_pt1 | contig 12372 bp, 10 predicted proteins | sample MusselsmetaG_FD_189100 | JGI IMG/M metagenome (GOLD analysis project Ga0256844, IMG submission 189100) | Mussel associated microbial communities from hydrothermal vent at the East Pacific Rise, Pacific Ocean - Mussels | ecosystem: Host-associated > Mollusca > Shell > Unclassified ... | reverse complement strand
ACAAAACAAGATGTAAAACGAGCAAAAAAAACAAGTATTCTTATGCTAGGCTACGGCGGAACAGACGGTGAAGATGAATCTACAGAGAAAGTAGGACAGCTTATTGTTACAGCTTTTGAACAAGCAAATTTCATTGTAAAATGGAACGGAAAAGTGTCAGATAGGCCTTCTATTTACTTAGACAACAAACTAATATGAAAAAAACAATTTTAATACTAACTCTAATTTTTGCCACTAACCTTGAGGCTCAAAAAGACACACTTTATTTTAATGCTACTTGGGACAAAACTACCAAGCAAAATGCTGAATTTTATCGCCCTATGCCTTTAAAAAAAGTAGGCGGTTTATATCAAGTAAAAAACTACTACAGCAGTGGAAATTTACAAATGGAGGGCTACTTTGCTAATGTAGAAAAAGAAATACTAGATGGAATAACAGTCTGGTATTTAAAAAACGGACAAAAATCAAAAGAATCTTATACCGTAGAGGCTAAAGAGAAATCAAAAGGAATCTATAAAAATAACCATCCCTATAAAGGTGATTTTTATAAAATTAAACCCGAAGTAGGTTTAATAGATGGTTATAAATCTGTAATAGCGTCATTGTTTCATTATAAAAAAGGAAAAAAAATAGGGAATCAGTATGCTGGATTTATTGATGGATCTGATTTTAGAGTAACCGATACTATCCAATACAAATCTAAAAAACCATACCAAGGAAAAGATATAGAATATTATGAGAACTTATTACATGTACATACGTATAAAAAAGGAATGTTGGTGAAAACAAGTATTGAAGACCTTTCTGATGGTGAAGTGAAATTTTTAGTAAGCTATTCTGATAAAGGTTTTATAACAACACATCTTCGGTCGAATTCAACCGTTAGTGAAGTCACTTATTTAGATCAAACAAAACAAAATGCAAAAGTTGTTTTATATCACGATATAAAAAATAGAGGTACGCTAGAGTTTCGAGGAAACAGAATAACAGCTATTGATTTAGCTTTTAAAGAGGCGGGTATGAATCATGATTATAATCTTGAAAAACCTTATAAATTAGTGATTAAAGCTAAAAAAGAAAGGTTGACTGTGAAAATTTACACTGAACTAAACATCGTTAATACCTTTACCTATAAATATTTTTTACCCGATTCAGAAGAATTATTTTTAACGGGTAAAGGTGATGCTGTTGCGTATTTTTATCTTGACAATAGTAAAAAAATGATAAGTTCTTGTAGTACAAAAAATCACAAACCTTATCATGGTATTGTCATTCAATATGACAATGAAATGAATACTTTTTCTTTTAGAAAATATAAAAAAGGAAAACGTATGGATAGCAAAAGAGCCCTAACCAAAGAAGAATTGCTAAAACTGTTAAAAAAATAATAGAGCCCTAAAAATGAAAAATACAATTCTAATACTGTTCTTAAGCATCGCTACCCATTTATTGGCTCAAAAAGACACACTTTATTTCAATTCCGCTTGGAATAAAACCACTAAAGCTGAAGCGAAATTTTATAGGCCATTACCGCTTAAAAAAATAGGTAACTTATACCAAGTAAAAGATTATTATAGCAATGGGAATCTGCAAATGGAAGGCTATTGGTCTGATGTAGAAAATGAAACCTTAGACGGAAAAACGGTTTGGTATTATGAAAATGGACAAGCCCTTCAAATACTTAACTATACGGATGATATTTTAGATGGTTTGAGTACCTTTTATACCAAAGAAGGTTTTTTAAGAGCAAAAGGAAGCTATAAAAAGGGCGATTATTATTCAGGAACATTTCAAAGCCTTTGCTGCCCTGGAAGGGTAACCGAATACCAAGAAGGAAAAGAAATGGCATATTTAACTTTTTACAAAAACAGAAAGCAATTAGCAAAGAAGGAAGTTTTAGTAGAAGGAAATATTTCTAAAATACAATACTTTAACAAAAAAGGAGAAAGTATAGGAGAGGTGAGTTATAAAGATGATGAAGCAGTATCAGGAACGTATATTTGGTTTTACATGGCTGATTTTGAAGCAATATCAATCAAAACGAGTATCATTTATATAGATGGAAAACGCAATGGTGAATTGATTGATTTCGATAAAAAAGGCAAGCAAATTGCCAAAGGAATTTATAAAGATGACAAACCCTATTCTGGAACTTTTTATAACGAAGACAGTTTTACCTTATCATCCTATAAAGAAGGGAAAAAACAAGGGCTATTTATTCAATATGATAGCGAAGGTAAAATAGTAGGACAACAAGAATATAATAATGATAAAGAATCAGGAGCTACCAAAAGTACAGGCTATTTTAAGAATAGAAACTGTACTTGTATCTATAAAAGTGGAGAGCCCTTTGCAGGTAAGGTTTGCGAAGATTTAAGTGTATTAATTTACGAAAATGGAAAAATAATCAAAAGAGAAACCTATAAAAGAGAGGCTCAAGACACTGTAGAAGAAATCCAATTCTATAATGATAAAGGTGAGGTTGCTAAAAAAACAACTTATTACAAAGATAAGCAGTGTATTCTTACTTTTAAAAATGGAAAGCCAGATAACGGGCAAATATATAGCGAATTCAACCAAGGTTTATTAACCTATAAAAAAGGGTATTTAAATGGTCCTTTTACAGAACGTACTTATCAGGGTGTTTTAATAGCTGGAAATTATAAGGATGAAGCTTGGGATGGAACTATTCGTTTTTTGGATGATTTATCAAACAAAAAAACTTCATGTGTGTATGAAAATGGTAAACCAATCAAAGGTACTGTCATAGAAGATAACTGTGTTACAAGATATGAAAACGGGCTTAAAACAGACCTAGAACAATGTAAAAATAACCTTTATTTTAAAGTAAATACTAACTATGTCCTAGTGTATGATAGCATTGTTCAAAATTATAAAAAAGGAAAATTAAACGGTAAAGTTCAGTATTTTAAAGAAGGAAAATTAGTGTCTTCTGCGCAATACTATGTTGGTCATATAAACCAAGGCACTGTGTATGTCAATAAAACATTCGAAAACTATTATAAAAATAATAAACTAGTAAAATCTACGTGTTATTTTGGTAACTATACCTTGGTTGAAGAGTATAAAGACTTTCTTATCACAAAAGAAACAACAATTAAAGATGATAAAATTATTTACGAAGGTTCTTTTAAAAATGGGGAAGCATACAACGGAATCTTTATAACGATTGATGACAAAAAAGAGCCTAGAAGTTTTACACATACACTTTATAAAAATGGTGAAAAATATGGAGAAGAAAAGACAATTAATTTAATTAATAATACCATTGAAGAAACGACCACCTATAAAAAAGGCATTCGAATTAAAACAATCAAAAAATTCCCTTTAAAGGATGTAGATAGCATTATCAGTATTTATAAAAAAGGGAAGCCATTTTCAGGGCATTTTTATTCTAAAAACAGTACTATAGAAAAAATAGAGCACTATAAAAAAGGCAAAAAAACAGGAATGCAATATTATTATAGTACCATAGGTTCTGTATTAAAACCAATATTAGATAGTATTGAATATCTAAAAGGAAAACCATTTAAAGGTGTTGAGATAGAAGCTGTAAATAAAGAGTATCACAAATATTTTTATAAAAACGGAAAACAAATTCAAATAGAAATTTATGATCTTTATTACCAAGGCATAACAGACCTCCCTCTTTTTAAAGTAACACCAACAGATATAGGTTTTATCACTTTTAAATTAGCTGGAGATATCTTTGAAAAATATAATGAGCTAACGTATACAAACAAAGATAAAACCGAAGGAAAAGTAATGTTTTTTACTGAAAATGAAAAAGGACACCTTCAATTTAAAAATGACAAACTCGGAGATATTCAAATCAAATTAAAGATTCCTAATGTTAGCATTACGATATATTTAGAAAAACCAGACCTACTTCTGGCTGATGCTAAATTTGAAAACCTTCATATTAAAATGTATCCCGAATTCAAATTGTCATTTATACCTAATTATAAGGATTTTTTAGACATTAACAATTTGTTTTTTAAAGGTAGCGGTGTTGCTCACTTTTATGTGGATGGAAAATTACTGAGTAAGTGCATTATTAAAAAAGGAAAAGGATACCAAGGTATTGTTATTAAGGAACAAAAAAGTGGGCTGTTTATTTATAGAAAATATCAAGATGGAGAGCCTGTTGAAACTAAAAAGAACCTTACCAAGCAAAAATTAATAGAATTAATAGCCAAGCAAAAAAAATAACTCATGAAATCATTTATAAATATTATAATACTAGTACTATTATTTTCATGCTCAAATAAAAATAATAATAATGCCAATGCTACAAATAATCTTCAAGATAAAGAAATACACAAAGCTAATAAAACGTTACCTAAAAATATAGATACTGTAGCTTCTCCACAAATAAAAACAGTATATAACCCCGAGGAGCATAAGAAATATGCAGACAGTATTATCAAAAATGTACGAGAAATTACAGCTAAAAAACATAAAGAAATACCACCAGACGGGACCTATATTTACGATATAGCCTATGCCGAATGGCAAGGTAGATCTATGGGCGAAAAAGTAAAAGTAATCATTAATGGAAATGCTGTAAGAGTAATTGCTATAGACAAATCTTCAGTGGGAGTCAATGATGGAGAAATTATAGATGAAGGTATGCTTATCAAACATAATGTTACAGGTGACTGGTTAATTACAGACAACCCTTCTCATGCTGATTTAGAAGCCTATGGCGGTTGTGTAGGAATCGTAATGGTAATCGATTTTGTCAATAAAGTATATATTACCTGTTAGTCTATAGCACGTAATTGCCCCTTCAAGTTAGTTTTACGCAGTACATAAAAGCACTTATAAATTAGCTTACTGCGAATATAAAATAGAGTACTATAGTTAAGCAATATCGATTACCTTTAGGTGTTATATCAATAGTTATGTGATTACTGTTTGTATACAACACAGAAGCAATAGCTAAGTTTAAATACCTTTTAAATAAAAAAATGGAATTCAAAAAAACAAACAACCTCATTTATATCGCTTTTGCTATTCATATAGCAGTCACCTTATTGGCGGGGATGGAAGATGATATTTTACTCTTAATAATGTTAGTCCCTTTAGCAGGAAACTTAGTAGGACTTTACTTTTTAAGTTTTACAGATCAGCTAAAATTAGGAGCCAAAATTTTTATGGTTAGTAGTTTTTTCTTTGTGCCAATAGGAATGCTTGGTATTATTGGTTGTCGTAAAGTAACAGATAGTCTAACCGAAAATGAATTCTTTAACCCCGAGAAATAATGACAAGAGAATTTAAATCTAGTAGTACCCAGTTCAATACATTTATTGGCGTTGCCATATTTGCTCTTATAGCAGCCATAGCAGTCTATTCATTTTTAAATATAATTATTATGATGCTACCTATTTTTGCATTCTTTTGGGGTGCTTTGGCATTTTGGGGTAAAGACAGGGTATTGATTACATTACACGATGAGTATATAGAAGCAAAAGAAGCTATTGCAGCAAAAAAGAAACTCATTAAATACAAAGACATTACAAAAATAGAAATGCATAAAAGTACTAGGTTGATTACGCTTTATGTAAAGGATGATTCTGGAAAAGAGAAAAAACAAACCATAGGAATCAACCCTATAGCAAAAGCAGAACGAACAGCACTTTTTGATTTGATTAATGCTAAAATTACCAATGCAACTACTTAAGAATTCATATACTTTTTGGGCAACACTCATCATTGCTAATATTGCAATGTATGGACTTACCATAGGTATTAGCTATTTGTGGTCAAAAAGCAAGCAACATAAATCACTTGAACTTACAAAGAAAGATATTTATAATAGTATTCAAGTGCTTACAATAAATATGCTGGTAGCAATTCCAGGCTATTTATTATTTCAAAAGGGTTCTATTCGTTTTAATACAGAAATCCATTTTATACGAGACCTTATACTTCTTTTTATTGTTTTCGATTTTGTAATGTATGCTTTGCATTTCGCATCACATCATGTATGGCCATTTAAAAAATTTCATGTAAAACACCATACACATCAGTATTTTAATGCTATTAGTTTGTATGTAATGGAACCTGTAGAATCCATATTATTCGGACTCTTATTAACGATCTTTGCGACTCTATTTACAGTAAATCTCTATAGCTTTTTAGCTTTTCTATTGGTGAATTGGCTATTGGGTGTTATTGGGCATTTAAATACAAAATCTACAAAACAACCTTTACTTTTTGGTAATTCTGTTTTTCATAAAACACACCATCAACATCCAAAGAGTAACTATGGTTTTTATACCACGATTTGGGATAAAATCTTTGGAACATATTTTAAAACCAATTTATAATGAGTACTACTGATACTATCATTTTTTTTGGTTTTTTTATCCTTTTAGCAATTGTTATGATTGTGTTTTTGATTAAAAAAATTAATAAAAACAAGGGCATTGCAAAAAGCATACCTCCAACGAGAATGCTAGTAGAAGAAGATTTAAAAGCCATTCAATATATCGATTTAGATGTCAGACTAAGTGTAGATTTACTTTTAAACCCTAAATTACCTAAAGGAAAGTTACAAACAAGTGTTTGGGTGTTTGACAATGTAAATTTTACGATTACGAGTACCTATCGCTCTAAAAGAATTATACATGGTTTTGCAATAAATATCAATAATCAGAATATAGAAGTTATTGTGCCAGATGTTTTTTTACCTTATCTGTATGAGGGTCAGCTCTATCTCAATAAAACTATAGAAATTTTATACCGTCAAGAGTTTTTTGTGCTCTATAGTATTCATGGACTTATTGGTTATCCAGAGTTGTATAAAAAATTCCAATTAAGTGGAGGTTATGATGGGGAGTTTATTTCAAAACGACCATCAACCAAAGAGGAACAAGAGGTATTTATCACTTCAAAATGGACCAGTGTTTGGGGGATGCTAGCACCAATTTTGTTCCCAATGGCCATATTGGTAATAATGCATGAAGGTCTGGGCATATCAATTGTGTTTTTACCTTTTATTCTTATTGTTGGCATTCCATTATGGATAGCTTATAAAAAACGAAAAAAACATATAGAATCCAGATTGGTTTATACCATAAAAGGAACCATAAGCTATGATAAAGATAGATATCTCTATCGTATTAATGGTACAGAATTAAGACTACATCAAAAATGGAAAAAGGTATTTAAAAAATTAAAAATGCCTATCGAAAACACAGAAATAGAAGTTATGCTACATACTTTTGATACCTTAGATCAAACGGCCAGATTATCATTACAGCCTATCTCCATAAAAAGTGACAAACTAAGGATGAATGAAACTACCCATAAAAGTACTAGAGACTGGATACTTCCGTTATATTTTGCAATGGGTAGTGGTTTTATTACTTACTTAGCACCATTACAAGATTATGTAATGGTTGATCTTAGAGAAATAACTTCCCAAACGGAAGATGTATTTTTCAAACTAATAATGACGGCTATTTGGTGGAGTTCGATTCTAATTACCATATATTTAAGCTATCTGATAATAAAACGAATACAAGGGAATTATTTTAATTCGAAAACGAATTAAACCATGGCACCACTACAATTTAATCCTGTTCCAATGCTATTGTCAGCATTATTAATAGTAGTAGACCAATACTTATCTTATTAATAATTGCATATATTTCCTTTAAAAAGAAGAAAAAGAAAACAGCATTGGTATTTTTATTCTTAACAGTACTGTATGTAATTATTTTATCTATTTTAGCACAGATATAAATGCTTTTAAAAACGAACATAGCGCTTAAAAATATTCTAATCGCATTGTTATTCTTTGTTAGTACTATTCTGATAGGGCAAAACAAGGCGAATGCGTTAATAGAAGCTTTAGAAAAGGGCACACCAAGCCAAGTTGTTACCTTGCTAGATCAAGGAATTTCCCTAGAGAACACAGAAGAATATATTTATAAGGCAACTTTAAATTCTAATATTGATTATGTAAAACAGAATTATAAACTATTATTAAAAAAGGGCTATAAATTCGCTGAATATGAATATCTACAGGCAATGTATAGAGCTATAGCTGAGAATAACACAGCATTACTAATATTTTTAACTAGCCAGCCAGAATGGGATAGTTCAGAGAATCAATCTGACTGCTATCAAAGAGCGTATATGGCCTTAGAGGAAGATATTTATACCGAGCCTTCAGCATTAAAAACATTGATAGATAATGGTTTAGATTTATACAGTTGGAGAAGTGAACAGTACACCTTTGACTTTGCTAAAAAATGTTATACTCGTGATAATCAAAAAAAATCAAGGGCAGTATTTAGAAAACTAGTTGCCTATGGTATAAGCTTAAATCCGACTCATCCTAATGGGCAAACAATACTCCATGTAGCAGCTCACTCAGCTTCAGATAGCATTATACTTTTTTTTAAGGAATTAGGTGTTGATGCGTCTTTAAAAGATGGAAAAGGTAAAACAGCAGATGCTATTATTTTTAAACGCAAATTCGTACAATTACTTAAAATAGCAGATGCTAAAAAAATAGAAGTACTATTAAAACAGGGTATTGACCTTAAGGAGGAAGAGTACCTTAATTTGATTGTAGATAATGCAAATAAGCAAACGGTTTTAGAAAAGTTTAAGTTATTTATTCAATATGGCTACAAACCGAATACAAATATTATTCGTGAAGGAGATGTTGAATTAGAGCATTCTTTACGCATAGCTATAGACAGCAATGCAATAGACTTAATGCAATATATTTTTACTTTAGATAAAGCATTGCAGCATAAAGACAAGTTAAATCATTTTTATGCCAGCGCCATTCTTTCATTAAGTACACATCCTAAAAAGGAAGAATCTACAGTGCAATTTTTAATTGATAAAGGTTTAGATATACATTCTGTAAAAAACAAAAAAGTAGTGTTAGATGTTGCCCGTCAATCGTATGGATATGAAGTTCGTAAAGAAACAACTAAAGCACAAAAAGCGTTACAACATTTAGTCTTATTATTTCCTGTTGATTTAAATTTTCAAGATGCAGAAGGATCAACCATGCTTCACCATGCGGCTCGTGTAGCTAGCGAAAAACAAATGGCTTTTTTTAAAGAACTAGGTGTAGACCCTACGTTAAAAAATAAGAATGGCAATACTGCGGAAGACATAGTAAACCGACGGAAAATGGAATCTAATATGGTAGATATGATTCCTTTGGTATTACTTCTACTAAGTATAACTACACTTGTATTGTCCTTTTTGTATCGAAAGAAAATCAATGCTATTTTTATACGTATCATTGTTAGTTTTGCAGTTACATTTTCTATTTCGTATATTGTATTTACAGTACTGTCTATACTTATTGAAAGTAAAGAAACGCCTTTAGAATTGATGTTCTGGGTATTTGTTTTTGGAGCATTGGTTTTTGTACCCTTATTTTTGGTTGTTCAATATTTAATATTTAGAATGCTTAAGTCTAAAGTTAAATAATGAATATTGATAGTAAAAAAACAGTTTTACAAAATTAAAATCACTTTCCAAAAACCCCAGAATAAAATCGTAAGGTTCGCTTAAAGTAGGTTTCGTTATCAGGTTTAAAGCCTATTTCTTGAATTATTTTATCAGTATCTCTATTTAAGTTACAACCATCTCCTATAATTTTCCATGCAGGGTTTATGATGTTTTGAAACACTCTTCTGTATTTTTCTGCGGCATGAATATGTTCAATAATAATAAGTTTACCTGTTGGCTTAAGCCATTTGTAGATGTTTTTCAAAGCCAATTCAGGTTTTGGTACAGTACAAAGAACCAAAGTGCAAATAGCATAATCTAATGAGTTTTCAGCTATTAAATCGTTCAAAGCAACATCATTAATACCTAAATTATAAAGCTTGATGTTTTTATTTGTAGGCAATTTAGCCTTTGCCTTATTTAACATATAAATGGATGGTTCAATAGAAATAACCTCGCTTGTTGAGTTAAAATGCTCGAAATTTACACCCGTTCCAGAGCCTACATCTAATATTTTTCCATCTAAATTTTCGATAAGTTCTTTTCGTAAGTCAAAAAAACTAATTTCAATTCCTTTCATAAAGGAATCATATTTAGCAGCAAATAATTTTTGATATAAACGCATTCTGTTTGTTTGAGACAAAGATAAGTATTCTGCCATAGATTGGTGTCTATCGGTTATACAGGTAGCCATCAACAAAAATAAAACACTCAAATAATTTATGAAATAACCTTTAGTTCTTCGAACCTGTATAGAGAGAAACCGAGGTAGAGCTGTCAAAATTTATTTTAAATATTTGAGGGAGAATACCCTATTTTCAGGGGTATTATTTTAACGGATTGTAGTGTTTTATAAAGAATGCTATTATATCATCTTTGTATCATAAAGTCAACAATTGTTGGTACTTATAAATTAGATGTTAGTGAATACAGAAAAGACAATAAGCCTTCTCTTTAGTAGTTTATATAGAGCACAACAATTCAACTCAGGCTCAATGCCTTTAATACTTACGGTATTAATATTATTACTATTCGCATAGATTGCTTTTAAAAAAAGAAAAACAAAATTGCTTTGATCGTTTATTCTTAGTGATACAGTATGCCGTAATTATGTTAATTTTATCAAGAATTTAAATGTAGACAACAATGCTAAAGAAAGTACTTCAAATAATAGTAGTAAGTTTATTTATTATTAGCTGTTCTGATAAAGAGGAGTCAAAAAATATTGCTTTTTACCATTGGAAAGCAAAGGCTGATTACAATAAAACATACGAAAGAGCATTGCATACTGCTAAAACCAAAACCATTTACATACACTATTTCGACCTCAAATTACTCAATAAAAACGATTGGAAAAATGATGGTATTTATCCTGTTTACCTCTTAAGAGATGTTGATAAAACCTATCGAGATTTTGAAATCATACCTGTTGTTTATATTACCAATCATGTGTTTAAAAATAAAATTGATATTGAAGGATTAGTACAGCGAACAGCCAAACTTATCAATCAAATAAGTGAAAAACAATTTCAAAAAACAATTTCAAAAATTCAAATAGATTGCGATTGGACACAAAGCACAAAACATGCTTACTTTGAATTTTTAAAACTACTTTCTAATAAATTTGAAATTTCAACTACCATCAGATTACATCAAATAAAATTTAAAAATAAGACAGGTGTTCCGCCTGTAAAATCAGGTACATTGATGCTTTATAATATAGGCGACTTAAAAAACAAGCAACAAAATTCAATCTTAGAGAATAACATTGTCAAACAATATATCAATACGGAAACAAATTATCCTTTACAACTAAATCTAGGCTTGCCTCTTTTTTCACAAACCATAGTAACAAATAAAGCCAATAAAATAAAAATAATAAAAGATACAGAACGTACTGTTTTAGAAAATGATATTCATTTTAAAAAAATTGATAAAATGAATTTTTCCATTATAAAAGACACACTGTATAAAGGGTTTTATCTAACTAAAGGTTATACCTTAAAATTGGAAGAGCTTACTGAAAATGAAATTATCGCATCGTATAAAACTTTAAAAAAGAGTAAATTAACTATTAATGGCATCATTTTTTATCATTTAGATGAAAATGTATTAAAAAGCCTAAATTTGAATAAAATAATAAGTGAACTATGAAAAATTTCTTAACTCTAATTATATTATTTATCACTTCAACTATTTTTGCCTGTGGAGGTGAAGGATGGTACGGCATGAGTTTTTACAGCCTATTTAAACAAACTAATATTTCTGCCGAAGAATTTTATCCGTTTTTAAGAGATGAATACAGTCGTTTTTATGGCGAAGACAACTATTATGATGAAAATACAAAAAAAATATACCCTAAAGGTAATGTAGATCTTTGGAAAGAAATTTTAAAAAATTGGACGAAAGAAGAAATTGAAAAAGCAGTTTATAATTACAATAATTTTGATTGGAAATATAAAAATTCAGCAGTAGAAAAAAATGTAAAAACCTATTTAGAATTTGCTCAAGAATGTAGTACTATTTTTAGTTATAGAATTGTAAAGAACTCATGGGATTATGATGAAGCCTTATTAAAATCAGAACATGAGAATATAGATACTCAAGCATTACTTTCTAAAGCCAATTTATTGTTAGAAAAGGAAACCAATCTACAGTTAAAAGCAAGATATTACTACCAAATTATTAGAATTTTTCATTATACAGAAAATTATAGTGATGCTATTATTTTTTTTGAAAGTAAGATAGAAAACAAACTTCCAAAAAATGAAATGTATTACTATATATTAGATCAAACTGCAGGTTGTCACTACTCTTCCGGTAATTATGACATGGCTGCATACTACTTTACTAAAG
>Ga0256844_10000741_pt1 | contig 12387 bp, 12 predicted proteins | sample MusselsmetaG_FD_189100 | JGI IMG/M metagenome (GOLD analysis project Ga0256844, IMG submission 189100) | Mussel associated microbial communities from hydrothermal vent at the East Pacific Rise, Pacific Ocean - Mussels | ecosystem: Host-associated > Mollusca > Shell > Unclassified ... | reverse complement strand
TTGTGTGGTATCGGCTAAAAATCTACTGTCACGAAGAAGTATCTCTTGTACCACAGCTCCTTTTGTATCAAGCTCAGATTCATCAAGAGGTAAAACAGCCTCTCCCTTAGCAATTAATGCTCTTAGATCAGAGAGATACTCTTGCACCTCTGGAATCCCTCGATATCGTTCTGCTGAGTGTTGAGGAAGCAGAACCCTCTCTTCCATTTTACTACGCACTAAAGGTTCTGTTTCAGTCGCTGTATCTTGCAACCAGTACCCCAGTAATCCTACAGCACCAAGTAGTAAAATAGCAATACTTATTTTTGTCTCTTTTGTCATCTTCTAATTTTCCATTGTAAAGTAATAAGGTGTTTGATTTTCGATGCTTATTATAGCCACTGAGGCTAAAACAAAGAGTAAAAAGGTAACGACCATTAAGAGTTTTGAGTGACTGTGCCACTGCTCTACTAAAGGGGTAAAGAGCGAGAAGAAAAAGAGCGACAAGAAAAGGTGTTGAACTCTAAAACCATAAAAATAATCTAAGGCTACAGAAAGCAATGCAACTAAAAAAGCAAAAACTATTTGAACATAAGCATTAGAAGGCGTTGCTCGTGGGTCTGTCAACATAAAAAAGATAAAAAGAAGAAAAGAGACTGAGTAGAAACGGTAGTAGACCTCTTCCATAATCAAAACAGGGTCTAAACTAACCACAAATAGATATTCAAAAAGTAGGTAAAAAAGTACAAAGGCAAGTGAGATTATCCAACGATTAACTCGAACTAAAATACTTATGGCAAGTATGGAAAGAATCCAAATGAGCCAGACCTCGTCGCCCAATTGTCCAAGAGCAATATGTGCCTTGTCATAAAAAAATGTCAATGCCATAACCAAAGCAAAGTTAGAAGGGTTAAAGAAGTGTCTCCCCTCAACACGCATAAAATGTTTCTGAAAAAGTGCCAGACTAATGACTACAAGGTAAACCCAAAAATTTGGAGAAACAAGCATGACCATAACTCCAATGGAAGTTGCCAATGCACTCAAACTATAAGGCAGATAAGTTGAAAATTTTTGATAGTTTTGTTCTGAAGTTTTAAAAGTATAAAGAAGAGTCTCTAAGAGAAGAGTAAAGAGTAAAACAACTCCAATCTCATACCATTGAAGGTAGAGATTAGAGAAGAAAAACCCTAAAATTAGCAGTGAAAAAAGATTTATGAACTGCTGTTGCTGTACGCTCATAAAAAGCTACTTCGCGTCAATAATTTTATCTGCCTCTTTAAAGACTTTGTCTACATTGTCTCGAATCCATTTTGTATCCATCCACTCTTCAGGACGAACCTCTACCCCTTGAACCAAGATTCCAAAGTGTAAGTGGTCACCCAGTGCTAAACCAGACTTACCTGTTTGAGCAATAGAGAAACCAGCACCAATGGTGTCACCCTTTTTAACCAAGATATTTGAACAGTGACCATAAAGTGTGTAGAGTCCTAGTCCATGATCAATCATTGGCATGTTTCCGTAGATTCCATTGTACTCATCGAAAACAACTGTACCTGCGTTTGAACTTACAATTTTAGCCATTTTTGTACTTGCCATGTCTAACCCAACATGGTATGACTCAGAAACTTCATTCTCTTTAACTTCGTAATAGTAGTGACGATGGTCACCAAACGAAGCAACTTTAGCAGCATTTTTTAGAGGGTAAAACTTCTTAATTTTCCAAGAATCAATCATGTCACTAGAGATCTCTTTTGCCAACTCATGAATGACATCTTCGTTTTCAAGTCTCATGGTTTCATTAATGGTTTTTAACTTCTCAAGTCGGTTCTCAATGGTAGAAAACTTCGGTTCACTCGCAATTAAGTCTGAAATTTTCCCATCAATAAACTTGTCTCTCGCCTGAATCCAAGAGGTTCTGTACTTTTTACCAAGAAGATAGAGAGGAATGTTTGAAATACGTTTGTTTCCAGCCATATCTTCTGCTGTAATATTCGCTTTAAAGTTCTCTTCATCAAATGACCAAGCAAGTAGTGTTGCGTAATATCCCTCTTTTTTATAAGGTTGTGCTTTAAAAAGTTTTCCTCCAGCTTCTACAAAGAAACTCTTTAAAGCAGCATCTTTAACTTGAAAAACAACCAAAGCTGATCCACCACGAGTAATGGAATAAGAGTTTGACAAAATGTTAATGTCAGGACGTTTGTAGTCAACATGAACATTAATGACTTTAGTTACAGTATTTCCTTGAAAGAAGTTCCAATTACTTTTGTCTGTTGCTCTGAATGAAATCTGTAGTTTTGTCGCTTTTGGGTCTAAAAGAATTCCACCAACAGCTTTTTTAGGATACTTAATCTCAACTATTTTTTCATTGACATTCTCTAAAAACATCTCATTTGCAACAATTATTTGATTGCTACCATCACTTACTCTAACTTCGTAAGACTTTAACGCACTCTCATCGCTAAGTTTAATTTTTAGTGGGTCTTTTCTATTCCAATAAATAAACTCCCCCACTCCTATGCTTGGTGCATTTCTTTCAAAATCTTTTGAAGTGAAAATATAAGCTCCTGCAGCTACCAATGCTAGTAAAATTAGTATCCATAAAGAACTTGAACTTCTATCGTTTCCATAACCTCTTCTTCGTCTATAACTCATTTAATAATCCTCTTTGTTTTATCTCTTCATTAATTTTGTTCAATAGTGCTTTTGAGCAGATATTCTCTACTCTAAAGCCAGCTGCCAACTTATGTCCACCACCACCAAAGTGTATAGCTAACGCCGAAATATCTGAATGATTACTACGCATTGAAACTTTTATTGATCCCTCAATTTCCATGAGAACAATAGCAATTTTGACTGTTGCCAAAGCGATGACATAATCGACCAATCCAATAAGATCAGCATGGGTTGCTCCAGCTTTTTCTAAACTATCTTTAGTAACAATCATACTTGCAACAGAAGCATCTTCATAAAACTCTAAAGTCGCTAGAGTAGAAGAGAGAATTCTAAGTGAACTCAATGACTTTCGTTGTGTTAAATTACAATTAACTTCTTGTAAGTTTATCCCATAAGAGATTAACTCTGAAGCCATTTTAAATACATCATAATTAACATTTAATGTAATAAAGTTTTGTGTATCTGTAACCAATGCCACATAAAAACAGGTTGCACTTTTTTGATTTATTTCAAAATCATCTTTCAAAAACATATAAGCTACTTGTGAAGCTGAAGCAGCATTAGCATCTACAATATTTAAAAGTCCATAGTTTGTGTTACTTTTATGGTGGTCAATGTTGACTATTTCCCTAGATGTTAAATCAAACTCCAATAAATCGATGCTTCCAGCATCGCAAGAGATGATTAAACTATTATCAAAATCAATTCGATTTTTTATTTTAGCAAAATGAGGTAAAAAATCTAAGTAATTTGGTAAATTTCCACTCGCATTACAAACTTCTACCTGTTTTCCCTTGTTTTTTAAAATTTCATAAATACCAAAAGCTGTTCCTAAAGTATCGGCATCAGGATTTCTATGGGTTACAAGAGTTACTTTATCATAACGTTCAAGAAGTCTCTTAAAATCCCCAATCATAATTGTCTACCCTTCCATCTTCATAGACAAGTCAATCCAATTGGCTTGGTGTATGAGTGAGCCAGATGAGATGGCATCAACCCCCGTTTTTGCAATCTCTTCAATAGTATTGAGTGTTACATTACCACTCGCTTCAAGTAAAATATGAGGATGATGCTCATTTCGATAAGTGACCACTTCCCGTATTGTGTCATTGCTCATGTTGTCACACATGACAATGTCTGCACCTGCGTTCATGGCTTCTTTAACACCTTCAAAATCTTCACACTCAATCTCAACTTTAGAGGTAAAAGGAATTTTCTGACGTACTTCAACCATAAATTCGGAAAGATTATCAATGGTCTTTAAGTGTGTGTCTTTCAACATCAAACAATCATCTAATCCCATTCGGTGGTTGATTCCACCACCACAACGTACTGCATATTTTTCAAACTCTCTCAGCAGTGGGCGTGTTTTTCTTGTGTCAAGAAGTCTTACACCATAAGGTTTTACTTTCTCCACAAACTTAGCTGTCAATGTCGCAATGGAAGAGGCATGAAGTGCAATGTCTAAAATGGAACGCTCTAAAGAGAGAATCTGCTTTGAATTTCCAGAGACAAAAAGAAGCTTTTCACCCTTTTTAAAAACTGTTCCATCTTCTACTTTCCACTCCAAACTTAGGTCATACATTTTAGCAATAACTTCAATGTACTCTCGACCAGCAAAAACACCCTCTGACTTAGCGACAATATAAGCCCTAACCTCTTTTGCCATAGAGATACGAGAAAAAAGGTCACCTCGCCCTATATCTTCTGCTATCATCGCTTCAATAAACTTATGTTTTAACATTATTTATGACCTTTTAGAATGTACCCAAATCAACAGTTGTTACACAATTTTATGTAAATATTTGGGTTTCAATTATTTTTCACGAATTATATCATTAAGAACTTTTTTTTCGATATAATTCAGCAAAATTCATCTATATATAAAGAATATTACTATGGCAATTAATCTAATAGCAAAAAATAAAAAAGCATATCATGACTATGAGATACTAGAAAAGTATGAAGCTGGTATTGTTCTACTCGGCTCAGAAGTAAAAGCTCTGCGTGCAAAAAGAGCAAACCTAAGCGATGCCTTTTGTCGTTTCATTAAAGGTGAATTACACCTCATGAACACGCACATTGCCCACCTTGACACAACCAATGCCAACTATGCAAGAGATACAAGAAGCCCAAGAAAACTGTTACTTCACAAAAAAGAGTTGGACAAACTCTACGAAAAAGTACAAAAAGATGGTCTAACCATTGTTCCTCTTATGCTCTACTTCAACGAGAGAAACTACATGAAAGTAAGTATTGCCGTGGCAAAAGGTAAACAACTACATGACAAACGTGAAACGATGAAAAGAAAAACACAACTAAGAGAAGCTGCTCAGGCGATGAAGAATTATAAATAAAGACCAGATAGATTCTGGTCTTTGTACTTAAGTAGTTAAGCTACTATTTAAGTCTGTAACGAACACCCATAAAGAACTTACTGTCCCAATCTGGAGTTTCAACACTTTTACCATTGTTTCCATCTGTTTTAGTTAAAGATAGAGTTGTGTCAAAAGTTAATCTGTTTGCTAAGTAATATCTAAACCCTGTTGATAGTGAGTTTGTAGTTACGTCATCACCAGCATTATATTTGTCAAATCCAAGTAACCAAGAGTTTTCCCAATCAATTCTATCGGCAATCTCATAAGTATAACTCATTGTATTTCTAAACTGATAATCAATCGCTTCATCATCATCTAAAATTTTAGAGATGGTTGCTCTCTCTGTAAATTGTGACTCATATCCAATAGGTAGACCATACTGAAACTCTGCATCTGCTGTTGTTGATTCACTTTTACCATCGTAGTTTGAAATAATTTGACCTAAACCACCTCTTACTTTCCAACCATGAAATCTTCCAGAAATTCTTTCTAAATCAATAATTTCATTGATTCGTACAATACCAAAAGTACCTACAGAGTCAGAATCTATCGCACCAGAATCTTTAAGTGCTTTTTCCATATCGGTATACCAATATTTTTTATAGTCATTAAAACCATATTTACTCTCATACTCATCTTCCAAGTCAATTACTTTTGCTAAAGCAACCATCCCTTCATCAGATACAGGTTTTTTAATAATTTTGTACTCTTTTAAGTCATCAACAATTCTAATGGCTACTGCAAGTGGTGTTGCATCGTACATACGACCATAACCTACCCCTGCTCCAACTTTTACAAAAGGATCATCAGCATCATCTGCTGTTGCAGTTTTTCTGTACCCTAAGTCAGTACTACCATAAAGAAAAACAGTGTCATCATTATAAAGGTATTTATCAAATCTTCCATAAGCAGTTGCATCATAACCATTCTCTGATCCATTTGCATCGTCTGCTCCTCTAAAGAAGTCACTGTTTGCTGTTACTCCATACTCAATAGAATATGGTGCTGAAGTTTGAATGCTTTTCATATTTGCATCAATATGACCATTATAACTTGTCTGGTCTTGGTTCCCACCTTCTACTGTTAATGCACCGTTAAGGTACGCTTCTTGGTAAGTTCCTTCAATGACTTTATAGTCTGTCATCTCAATTGCTGAAGCACTGTTTGTAAAAAACAATACTCCCATTGTTGCTATAGATAATTTAATTATTTTCATTATAATTCTCCAATCTGTAAAATTTAACTCAGGAGTATACACTTTTAAACTTTAATAAAAAGAGTAACAATAATTAATATAAAATAATTTTATTAAACTGATTCATATATATCCAAAGCAATTCTCATATACTCCGACTTAACATAATCAGGTCGTATCTCACCTATTATCTCTTCAACCTCATCACGACTATGACCTGTATATAGTAACCAAGCAGAGATGACCAAAACAGAACGCGACAAGCCCAAGGCACAATGAACAAATACTCCCTCTTTTTTATACTCCTCTATAAACAGTACAGCTTCATGCAGTTGTTTTGGGTTGGGTATGGTTTGGTCAAGTAGAGATAAGCGTTTTCTGTAAAGATTTATCTTGTCTACTCTTGGTTGTTCCCATGCTAAATTAAGTACAGCATTGACACCTTGCTCTTTAATCTTTGCATACTCTTCAAACATCGGGAAACGTCCAAAATAAATACCCTCTTTTACCTCAACCATAAGCTTAAGCTTTGGTTTGTAGTAACGGTAAGAGAAATAGTTTCCTACATAGTAGGGTAAAAGTAAAAGATGAAAAAACCAATACTTAGAGACCATTTCATGTAGTCCAAAAGCATAAACCACACTTACAAAGAAGAGTGAGAGAAACAAGTAGAAAAACAAAACAGAGACTTGAAAAGCCAAAACCATAAAAAGAGCTGAAGCCACCAAATAATACAGAGCCATCTTCAGACTTCTAGGAGTCATAAACGCATTTAGTACCCTATTCTCTTTCTTCTCTGAAATAAAATAGACAGCCAAAAATCCAACCAATGCACCTGTTGGTAAGTCTATAAAATGATGTTGATAAACAAAAAGTGTTGAGAGTGCAATTAATCCAAACCATACAGCAAGCACAACTCTAAGCCATTTTGCCTCTATCTTCTCTTTCATCGAGTACCAAAGTACAATAGCAAAACTCACATGAAGCGAGGGAGCTTGGTTAAATGGCAAGTCAGCACTTAAAACATTAAAAAGAAAAGTGAAATACTCTGGCTCTGGTTTTTCAAAAGCAAACTGCAAAGGGAAAAGAACAAAACAAAGAACTGAAAAAGTCACAATGGCAAAAACTCTCAATGCCAAAACACGTAACTCTAGCCTTGTATATGCCAACAAAAAAGCAACCAAAAACATTAAGTCTGATGCCATATAAGGAACAATAAAACTCTCTATAAAAGGAATCTTATGCTCCCACCCAAAAACTAATGAGGGGTGAGGAGCTGTTAGACTTGCGTATTGATTGGCTGAACCGTAGAGAAGAAAAAACATTAGCCCCAAATAGAGCATCCAAACTACTCGCTCTTTCATGGCTGTTTTAGCATTTATGGCTACATCAAACTTATACATTTTTAACCTTTAAATTGAGCAGAAGAGACTGTAAAAATTCCCCAATCATCTATAAGCATTCCCTCTTTTTCAAAACCATGCTCTGCAAAAAGATGGTCTAGTTCATAGGTTGAACGACGACGCATTATCCATTTACCTTGTTGATGGTTTCCAAGAACATTGGCTATCATCTCTAACTGTGGGTGAAAAGGTTGCCCTGTATAGAGTAAATACCCCTCTTTGGCAATCAGTTTTGAAATTCCTTGCATTGCATTGCTAATTAGCCCATTGTCTGAGAAGAGTTCAAATACCCCAGAGACGATGACAATATTAGGTGTAAACCCTACCTCTTCATAAGAAGCCAAGTCAAAAGCATCACGCACTTCGTAGTCTATGTTCTCAACACCCAACTCTTTAGCTAAGGCTCTGCCCTCTTCTACATTTTGTATTTGATAGTCACGTACATGCACTTTTACTGTTGGATTTTCTTTTGCCACCTCCACCAAGTAACGTGCAGGACCTCCAGCAATGTCTAAAATGACCACCTCTTTACCCTCTTTTTGAAGAACATCTATCTTTTTCTGAACCGAAGCCATCATATTTACTTTACGTTGGCGAATACCTCTCCAACCAATGCTGTTTAGGTAATTCTTGTCAATAAACTTTCCAATTCCAAACTTACCCTCTGCTTTGTTGGCATAGACATGGTCAAGGGTAACCCCTGAGTCAAAACCATACTTGTTTCCAATGCTCATACCTTTTGACAAAAAGCCCAACTTAGACATGCTAAAACGTTGAAGAGCATACGAAGCCTCTTTACAAAGTGGCAACGTACCAAAGGCTATTTTGTCACACTCTTTTTGGGTTATCTCAATATGCTTTTGAGTTGCATCTTTTGGCTCTAAAGCAAAAGACTCTTCCATAAAGGTTGCTATCTCTTCTATGGCTTTTTGATGTTCTGTTTCATACAACACACCATGAAAGAAACCTTCTAATTTAACAAAACGCTTTTTAGCACTTGAAAGGTTCGCATAAAAATCTCCCTGAACAGCAGAGTCAACCACATAATCTTTAGTAGCCGAAAGTACCAAAGTTGGTGTAGAGATAAGAGCCGAATCAGCAACAACTCTCTCAGCTGTATCTAAAAGCGTGGTCAATTGTCGTGCAGGAATGTTTGGGGTAATGAGTTTGTCACTGTCGTAACGCTCTTGCTCTACCTCATCATGTGTCAAAAATTTTGACTTTACATAAGATTTGATGTTCATTTTAGGTTTCACCATAATACCCAACTTCAAAAATTCTTTGGCAAAAGGAAAGTAAAGTTTAATCTTAAAAGCAGGAGCAACAAGTGCCATCCCTGCAATATTGGGAGCATAGTCATGCACCCAAGTGGAAGCCACTACCCCTGCTACAGAGTTGGCAACCACAAAAAGCTCCTCTTTGCTTTTCCCCTCTTTCTCACAGACAAAGTTTACAAAAGTATCTAAGTCACGAACCAAGTCCATAAACTCGTAAGTTGCTTCTACCTTAGTCTCACCATGACCTCTGTTGTCATAAGAGTAAATTTTATACCCAGCAAACTCTTTTTTAGCTGCTATACTCTCTAGTCGTCCTGAGTGTTCATGCCCACGATGAAGCAGAAGTAAAACTCTGCCATTTGAAGGAGCATCATGCTCCCATGTTCGGTAAAAAAGTTCTTGATTATCGAAGGTTTTAAAAGTATCAGTAGTTATTTTCATAGGTCATCCTTAGTCATATTATGAGCGAAGTATAACTTAAAAAATAAAATGTGTCAAGTGATGCTTTACACTTACTGTAATTACTCTTGTATCTCAATCACTGTATTCTTATTGACCATACTCCAGACAGTGTCCATTCCATCATTTGTTAATGCAACACAACCACTTGTCCAGTCTTTTGTAAGTGTATAGTCATCTCCTTTTCCATCCCAATTCCATGGAACTTGTGCATGTAAGGTTATGCCTCCTCCAGGATTAAAACCCAATTCACGTGAACGTTGTCGGTCTTCTCTATTGGGGTAAGAGATAAGTATCTCTTTATAGTATTTTGGATCAGAACGCATATCAACTACAGAGTAAGTACCCTCAGGTGTCCGATTGTCACCTTGCTTTAACTTTGTACCAATAGGATTCGCACCCAAAGAGACCCTATGTCTACTAAGTAGGTCACCTGCACAATTTAACAAAATTAAAACATGTTTAGATTTAAAGACAATCAGTTTTGCAGCAACTCCCATTTTTATGAGTTCATTGTTTTGCTGAGCATCATCAATATTCTCCTCAAGAACAATTTGAGAACTTACATAACATCCTAAAATACTTTTATTGGAGTCGAGAGATTCATTGTTATCAACGGAGCTATTAGAATCAAGAGTAACCTTTAAAGGAGTCACTTTTTTTTGACATGCTGTAAAAATAAACATAAGCATTGTCATGAATATTACTATTTTTTTCATCACTATTTCCTTTTTCTACCAAACAATTGTACTATATTTTTTCACTATTGCTGTCCAAAATTGGGTCAACTACTCCAGTTCCTTCACTTTTGACTCTAAATTATGGAGATATGCTACTCTAGTTTTTCCCTCAAAAAAGAGTGCCTCTCCTATGTGAACATCCATGATAAATGGAACAAAGAGTGCCTCACCTTTGGGCAAAGCTTTTCCTGCCCCATGAATACAAAGAGGAATAACAGGAACATTCGGATAGGACTCGGCAATGTGTGCTATGCCTGTCTTAAAAGGTTTCATTACCTCAGGATCTCCCCTACTTCCTTCGGGAAAGAGTAAGACAATTTGCCCTTTATCTAAAGCTTTGTAAATCTCTGAAAAAGGATGCCCCTCCTCTTTTGTAGGTCTACGTTTCAAAGGAATTAAATCTATAAGATTTTTAGAAAGCCATTTCTTTAAAGGAGTATTACAAAAATAGTCCTCTGCCCCAATGGGTCGAACACGTTCTAACGTTTTTAAAGAGAAAAGACTCATCATGACCATCGTGTCCAAATGACTGTTGTGGTTAGCAACCAAAATGGCAGCTCCCTCTGTTGGTAAATGCTCTTTACCTCTAAGATTCACTCCAGCAATAACCAATACTAAAGGACGAACCAAAAGTATAAAAAAAAGTTTTTTAATCCACATAAGTTCTCCTTCCATGAATATGTTTAAAATATGTAGGGACAATCCCCCTGTGGTTGTCCATTGTTACAATATCCATTATTTTAGTAATACAAATAATAAACATAATGAAAAAACAAAGGAGCTGTGTAAACCAACGAATCGATTCTGTCCAAAACACCACCATGCCCAGGAATTAGATTGCCCGAGTCTTTTACACCAATGTCACGTTTTATCATGGAGATAACCACGTCACCCACAAAACCAAAGGCAGAGATTATCATACCTGCTCCCACAGCTTCGTACCAAGTAAATGGTGTTAAAAAAGAGAAAACCCATGCCAAAAATGCAATGGTGAAAAATGCTCCGACAAAGCCCTCTACTGTTTTGTTTGGGCTAACTTTTGGAATGATTTTATGTTTTCCAAAGCTCTTTCCCCAAAGGTATTGAAGTACGTCGTTGAAAGCTGTGAGAAGTACCAAGTAAAGAACAAGCTCTTTCCCTCCTGCTCCTCCATCAGTTACAGGTTCAAGGGTTAACATATATGCCAAATGACTTAAAGAAAAAACAAAAAGCATGACACCCCACTGAACTCTTGCAGTATTCTCTAAAAACCCTTTTGTCTCACCAATAAGAACTTGTCTAAAAGGCAAAAGTAAAAAGAGGTAAACAGGAATCCAAATAATAAACATGCCATACCAAGCAATACCAGCAAAGTAATACTGAAAAGGAATGGACATATAAGCGTAAAACATAACACGTCGGTCTGTTTGGCGTGAGGGAATAAGTGTAAAGTACTCTTTAAGTGCTAAGAAACTCAAAAATCCAAAGAAAAACATGGCTAACGTTGTGTTAAGCATGATTCCTACAGAGAAAAACCCTAAAATATACCACCATGAGTGAACTCGGTCTTTTAGTTCTTTGGTTGGAAACTTAACATGAATGAGCAGAGTAGAAAACGCTAAAATAAGAGCTAAGACCACTAAAACAGAAAAACTTCTACTTGAAAAAAAATCCATTATGCTGAACCTCTCATCGCTCTGTTGTAAGTGGAGAGTATGGCTAAAAGTGTTGCCATTCCAAACAGGACATCTACCCATAAACCAGCTGTAACTCCTAAGCCCAAGAGTAAAGCAATGAACCCTACTACAAATACACGGTCACTCTTTCCCATGGGACCATCGTATCGGCGTTCACCATTTAGTGTTTGTGCTACCACTCCTGCCATTTCGTTAAAGACCCCAACGACTGCAAAAAGTACTACAAATATAGGATTAACACCTGCTATGAATGCAAAAGGTAAAAAGAGTGCTACATCTGCAATGACATCTGACATCTCGTTAAACATCGCCCCTCTTTTTGTTTTCATGTCATGCTCTTTTGCTAACAGTCCATCAATGGCATTTAGTGCCATGCGTAAGAACATAAAGAGAGGTACAAAGAGTAAAATCCACTTTGCACCATGTGTCAGAGCAATAGTCGCTCCAACTAATATGGAAAGTACCATAGCAAACATGGTCACTTGGTTTGGGGTAATGCCTTTGTCTGCAAGCATTTTAACTGTCGGTCGTAAAAGTGCTTGAAATTTTGGTTTTAAATCATATATGGTCATTTTTGTCCTTTTGTATCATCTCATCTAAGAGTACT
>Ga0256844_10000740_pt1 | contig 12394 bp, 12 predicted proteins | sample MusselsmetaG_FD_189100 | JGI IMG/M metagenome (GOLD analysis project Ga0256844, IMG submission 189100) | Mussel associated microbial communities from hydrothermal vent at the East Pacific Rise, Pacific Ocean - Mussels | ecosystem: Host-associated > Mollusca > Shell > Unclassified ... | reverse complement strand
TGTGCAGAGCCGCCATATTTGATCACTACGGTTTGATTACGAAACTTTTTGATATAGGGGAGTGCCTCCAGTAGGGTCTGGATCACATCGGTTTTTGCTTTCACTGGTTCTTCCTTGTCATTGTTTCTATCTTGGTAAGTGCTGTTTTATCTATCTGCAATTCTAACTTCATTCGCGATATGGGCAGCTTAAAGTGCTGCATCTTGACCCAGTCTTTCTCTGTGGTGAGTATCGAATCAGCCTTCTGTTTTACCAACAGATCTTCCAATACCTTCTCGTCAAAATAGGCATGGTCTTCCAGCGTTACTTTGGCGATCACTCCCTCAGGTAGATAAGGATCCAGTCGCACAGGATCAGCGATCGCTGTCACCAGTATCATACGCTCCTTGAGATACACGTAACTAACCTTACGATGATACTCCCATCCCTCTTTGAGCTGTATATCTGCCACTCGACTACACCAGGAAAACTCCCGCATAGGACCAGAGGGAAGCGGCAGTCTGTTGGGCAGAGATACCGGCTCCAGCAGGATCTCAACCTTCTCGATCTCCACACGGTTAAAGCCATCATCCAGCAGGATGAGTTCAACGCCTTGCGCTATCGCTCTCTCGATCGCCAGCTCTCGTCTCTCTGAGACGATCACGGAGGCATGAGGAGATTTGATCGCCATCAGCATCGCCTCATCCCCACTCTGATCTACTGATACCAACACCTCACCCACATGACTCACCTCAACCAGCCCACTACTCTGCCGTCCATATCCTCTAGAGATGATCGCTACCTTACGGTCAGAAAAATGCTTCGCCAATGCGATGACAAAAGGAGTCTTGCCACTACCGCCGATAACAAGGTTTCCGACGCTAATGATGGGTATAGGATACTGCTTCCTCTGGGTAATTTTTCGTCTGATCCACATGCCGATACCGTACACTAATGAAAGAGGTAGGAGAAAAAGAGATACGATCCAGTGGTACCATCGGGGGCGATAGAAGAGGGTTTCAAAGAAGTGGGTCATACTATTAGTATCTATTCTCATCATCTGATTCTAATCTATCCATATAATATACACCTCTTATCATAATCATATCTTCCCGCTCTCTCGAGATTATAGCAAAAAAAAAGTTTCTTGACACATATTTTATGAGAAGTTTACGGCCAATTTGGTTCCGTATTACCACTTCCTGCCCCAAGCATAAAATCTATATGGTTGGTGACATTTTGTACATTCCATACACTTAAATCATGGTTACTAAAAGAGGAGGCCTTTCCAAACATGGAACGCATATGCGTCACATGACTTACATCCCAAGACTCAAGTGATTGATTAAAGGCACTAGCTTTATAAAACATAGAACGCATATCAGTTACCCTGCTTACATCCCAGCTGTTCAGCTGTTGGTCGAAATGACTGGCCTTATAAAACATTTCATTCATCTTTGTAACTTTATTGACTTCCCAAGCATTAAGGGGTTGATTAAAATTGTTTGCTTCCCTAAACATGCTTTTCATAGAGATGACTTTACTTACATTCCACTCATTAAGGGGTTGATTGAAATCATTTGCAAGATAAAACATATTTGTCATATTGGTAACATTACTTACATCCCAATCATTTAGTGGTTGATTAAAGACAGCTGCTCCAATAAACATATTACTCATAGTGGTAACACTGCTTACGTCCCAATCGTTGAGTGCTTGATTAAAGTTGCTTGCTCCACGGAACATATTGCTCATAGTGTTAACACTGCTTACCTCCCAGTCATTAAGGGGTTGGTTAAAGTTATTTACTCCAGAAAACATACTAGCCATATTAGTGACACTACTTACGTCCCAGTCATTAAGGGGTTGGTTAAAGTTACTTACACTAAAAAACATACTATGCATAGTGGTAACACTACTAACGTCCCAATTATTGAGAGGTTGATTAAAGTTATCTGCATTAAAAAACATAAAAAACATATCAGTAACACTGCTTACGTCCCACTCATTAAGTGGTTGATTAAAGTTATCTGCAGTATTAAACATACTACGCATAGTGGTAACACTGCTTACGTCCCAGTCATTAAGGGGTTGGTTAAAGGCCTTGGCTCTATCAAACATACGAGACATATTGGTTATATTGCTGACATCCCAATTACTTATCTGACTGTTAAATTGCTCTGCATCACTAAACATCATTTGCATATTGGTCACTTGTGACAAATCTGGTACACTGGTAGTACTGAACTCAAGATTCTTACATCCAGTAAAAGTTCTATCAAAACTTTTCCATGACATATCTCCCCAAGATTGTATAGATAGCAACTGCATGGCATTCTGTTTCTCTTCAGCAGTAGCAAGAGAATAGTACGTTGCTTGGGTCATCAATAAATGAGGGAAAGTCCCACTTATTTTGACCGTATGGTCCCCTTCTATACTATATACATGAGAGATAGTTCCTGTCACTGAACTATCTGTATTCCCATCTCCCCAATCAACGGTATAGTCGTAAGTATAGGCAGTGTTGGTAGGTATCGTAATATTCTGATCTGTTGTATTTGTTTCCCAAACGCTTATAAAAGGTCCTGTAACATCTAGAATATTTACTGTTATATTTTGAGATGTACTATGTGCCCCATCACTCGCCATAGCAGTCAATACATAAGATATCTTACCACTCTCGTAGTCAGGCGCAGTCTTAAAAGTAACCAAACCTGTTGAACTATTGATATTGAAACTACTGGCATCTGCACCACTGATGCTATAGGTGATGCTGTCCCCATCTGCATCCGTTGCACTTAACGTGATAGCATGGGTTTGGTTTTCATTAACATCTATAGCTATATTTTGTCTTTGGAATACAGGATTGTTATCATTTAGATTTTCTAGGTCAATGGTGACTATTTGGTCTACATGATTTGTCCCATCACTTACTGTGGCAGTCAATACATAAGATATCTTACCACTCTCGTAGTCAGGCGCAGTCTTAAAAGTAACCAAACCTGTTGAACTATTGATATTGAAACTGCTGGCATCTGCACCACTGATGCTATAGGTGATGCTGTCCCCATCTGCATCCGTTGCACTTAACGTGATAGCATGGGTTTGGTTTTCATTAACGGTAACTGCCTGAGGGTTTGTAAACACAGGTTTGTGAGAAGGATTAGGATTGATCGGATCCTTATTGGAAGATGAGCCGCCACCACACGCACTAAAAATAAATATTGAGCCAAGTACTAATATACTTAAGTTTTTTTTATACATATTGATTCCTTATTTTAATCTATATAGATTATACTTTAATTATATTAGATTCTATTAATCTTCGAGATATTCTAAGGACTAGATATCAACGATCATTCTCTTACTCACACTCCTTAGCCCCTAACGACAACAACTCTTCACAAGCAAACCCTGCCTCTTTACGTGCTTCTACATTCATATGCGGCTTATGGCGATGCAGGGCATATCTATCCAATATCTCTATAAAAGTTGTTGATACCTCCAACCCTCTTTGTTCACAAAGCCATCGGAACCAGCGGTCACCTTTGCGGACATGATCGATCTCTTCGGTCTCTATGATGCCTAGGGCTTCTATGATGCGTGCCACGAGGGGATTGTTGGCTTGGTTTTGGAGTTTTTTGACGATCTGTGGATTGACATCCAGCCCGCCTGCCTCGTAATGTCTGGGGATGACTGCCATACGATCGAGTACATCGCCCGTAGTATGCATACTGGCATCAAACAACCCTTGGTGTACAGGTAGGTCTCCATAGCTGTAACCTAGCTCCTCTAGGATGTCATGTAACATCTGGAAGTGCCGTATCTCATCCTCGGCTACGACCAGCCAGTCCTGTTTGAACTCTTTTGGCATATCTGGGAAGCGATAGACCGCATCCAGTGCCAGATCAATAGCAGAAAACTCGATATGGGTGATCGCGTGTACCAGCGTGGCTAGCCCCTCAGTGGTATCGAAGTGCTTACGTGCAGGCAGCTCTCTGGGATGCACGATCGTGCAGTTTTGGGCATATGAGGGACTGTCAAACACTATTGGCGTAAAGCCCTCTTGGTCAAAGTGTGTATTTGTGTTACAATATGCCAAAAGTGCAGCACAAAGCTTCTCTTTGGTAGCGATATCGGGGCTTTGTAGTGCTGTTTCCACTGTTTGATAAAAATTCATAGGAGAATTATAGCACATGCAGATCAAAGTCCAACCCATGGGAGCCTACCAGACCAACTGCTATATCGTGACCATAGAGGGCAAAGACCTCATCATCGATCCAGGACAGAACGCTACCAAATGGGTACTTACCAATATCAAAAATCCTGTAGCCATTCTCAATACCCATGGACATTTCGACCATGTCTGGAGCAACGCAGAGATCAAAAGGAAGCTAAATCTCCCTCTCTACTGTCCTGATGAGGATACTTTTATGCTAGAAAATGATCCCTTTGAACAGGGAACACCCAGCTCCCATCCTGACTACAGGGTCAAAGGCGATGAACTACTGGAGATTGCCGGCATCAAAATTCAGTATCGTCACTTCCCTGGACATACCCCAGGCAACTCTATCATCGAGATAGGAGAACACTGGTTCAGTGGGGATTTTCTCTTTCAGCAGAGTATCGGACGATGGGACTTCCCCTACTCCAGTGGTACAGATATGATCCGAAGCCTACAAAAAGCGATGCAGATCAAAAGGGAGTTTGTCGTACACCCAGGACATGGGGCAGACACCACGCTCTCTGCTGAACAGAGAATCATGCATTTTTGGGTAGAGCAGGTGAGGAGGACAATATGATCGTGAACAGTTTCACGATCAGTCCAACGGAACCAAAACGGTGGAGCAAAGCGACCCGTGGAGGCAGAAGAACACTATAGATCAGCTTTTTTTAGTCACTACCCTTAGTACGATATACCCTACGATTCCAGATAAAAAAGAGCCTAGTAGTATCGCCAGTTTATCTGCATAATGGAACATCTTTGTATCATTATATGCCAGGGTATCAACGAACAGACTCATCGTAAATCCTATCCCGGTCAATACAGCGACCCCATAGAGTGTTTTCCAGGTTGCTTCTTTCGGCAGTGAAGCGATACCCAGTTTGATCGCTATCCAGGAGAAACCGAAGACACCTAGCTGCTTGCCTATAAAAAGTCCTGCCATGATCCCTAGAGGGACAGAACCACCCATCTCTTCGAATGAGATACCTCGTAAATCAACTCCGGCATTGACAAATGCAAAGAGTGGAAGAATGAAAAAGGCCACCCAGTAGTGTAGGCTATGTTCCATATTGTGTGCCATGGAAAACTCCTTACCATTTTCATCTTTGGAATGTAGTGGTATCAGAAATGCCAATGCCACCCCTGCCAGTGTCGCATGTACTCCGGACTTTAATACAGATACCCATAAAACAATACCCACCAAGATATATGCCGCCTGTCTGGCAACCTTCATACGATTCATCACAAAAAGTACTATCAGTGCGGCTGCTGCAATCATGATAGAGACCGTAGAGAGTTCACTCGTATAAAAAAGGGCGATAATCACAATGGCGCCCAGGTCATCAATGATTGCCAGTGCCATGAGAAAGATCTTTAGTGAGACAGGTACCCTGTTCCCCAGTAGAGAGAGTATTCCCAAGGCAAAGGCGATATCTGTAGCGGTTGGAATCGCCCAGCCATTCATCGCAAACTCTGCTCCCTTGTTAAAGGCCACAAATACCAGCGCAGGCACCACCATACCTCCTACTGCTGCAATACCCGGAAGTGTGATCTGAGAAAGAGAGGAGAGATGTCCTTCCATCACTTCACGTTTGACCTCCAGTCCAATCAAGAAAAAGAAGATCGCCATCAGGCCATCATTGACCCATAAAAGCAGTGGCTTGGCGATATGCAATGCACCAAACCGTATCTCGACCGGTGTATGCAGAAATCCCGTGTAGAGTGCTGAAAATCCACTATTTTGCAGTATCAATGCCAAAATAGTTACGATGATCAGCAATATCCCAGAGGAGGAATCTTTTTTAATAAAGTCTTTAATATGATGTGTCACGCTCAATCCTATACGTTAAAAATGATCTATAGTGTATCTAAAATAGGCTAACCAAAGATATGCTTCTCCAGCATAATCTGAGTGAAGCTTAGTCACTTCTCACAGAGTGTAGTGTTGATATGTAGCGGGGTATGTGCCTGTATAAAATCCTCTTTTTTAGAGGATTATAGCAACATCTGAATGGTATGGTAGCACTAGTAAGAGAATTTATATCCACGTCTGCGTACAGTATGGATGACTTGAAAGCCCAGGATACTTTTAAGGCGCTTACGGATCTGGTTGATCGCCACCTCTACGGTGTTGTCACTGACATACTCCGGCTCTTCCCAGAGTGCATTGATGATCTCATCTTTGGAGAATACCCGCTTTTTGCGTACTGCCAGATACGCAAGGATATCAAAGGTCTTACCATTTAGAGAAACGGTCTTGTCATCATACTCGATCTTTTTGTTGGCGATATCAATCGTCAACTTTCCGATATCGATCGTTGTGCCAAAAAGGTTACGCATATTGGCAAGCACTCTGGCGGCCAGTAGGTCAGGCTGATCCAGATGGCTATCGACCACATCATCTGCACCCAGATTATAGAAGCCGATCTGATTCTTTCGGTTATCAGAGAGGAGAATAATCTTGGTCTCTATCTTCTTTTTCTTGACATCTCTCATATAACGCTCCAGAGAGAACATGACCCCCTCATCTACAATGATGATCAGTTCATAGTGTCTAAAGTCAGTGAAGTTCGTCGCATCATAGATATCTTTAGCATTGTCTACAATACAGATGAAGTACTTCTCTATCTCTCTCTCAAGCTCTTTGGCAAAATCATTTTTAAACCCAACGGTCAATATTCTCATTATTATCCTATCTTACAAATCAATTCGAACAGCCAAAAAAACTATTTAAAAATGCTAGACTGTTCATTTATTGCCGTAGTTATAGCAAAAAGAAGCTTATTTAAAAATAAAAGTAGGTTTTTAGGTTATTTAGATATTTTATTATGCTACTGTTTTTTGATCGCTTTTAGATAGACTCTTTGGGGTGCGGGATAGCCTTCGATGGTCTTTGTATGGTCATCAGGATCTAAAAAATGCTCTAAACTTTGATGGTCTATCCACTCAGTTTTTCTCTGTTCTGTAAGATCTGTTTTTTTAGTGTCCAAAATCTCCACATATGCAAAACCAGCTCTATAACACCAGTTCTTCAGTGCAGGGATTGTAGGGATAAAATAGATATTGGGGATCTTGGAGTATCGGTCTCTGGGCGTAAGGCATACCTCATCCTCTCCATCAATCATAAAGGTATCGAGTATCAATTCCCCGCCTTTCTCCAACCCTCTATAGAGAGACTTGAGCATGGCGACAGGATCTGAACGGTGATAAAGCACCCCCAGACAGAAGAGAACATCAAACTTGTGCTCATAAAATGCTATATGCTCTATTCCCAACAGTTCATACACGATCTCACTTTGGATAAAGTGGTTGATAAATTGAAATTGGGAATAGGCGACCGCAGAAGGATCAAATCCTATCAGCTTCTTGGGGTGTTGTGCAAGCATTCTGAATAGATAGTAGCCATTGTTACATCCGATATCTCCGACTACTTTCCCCTCCAGATGAAAATGGGGCTCCAGAAGATCATACTTGATAAAGCTTTGCCACTCACTATCTATAAATGTCTGGGAGATCCGAAAAGGCCCTTTACGCCATGGCATAAGCAGTCTCGCCGTCTCATGAAGCTGCTGTTCTTGTTCTGCTGTAATGGCTTCAAAAGCCATAGACACTGCATGCTCAAGCCCTATTTGTGCAACCTCTAGTGTGGGAAGTTTGGCTATCGCATCCTGGAGAGGTGCGATATTTTTCCATGTGAGCCATTTTTGGCGTTCTTGTCTCAGTGCATCCAGATCCAAAAACTATCCTTTGGTGCGAGATACGCACCCTACAAAGAACCAAGATATATACATTATTTGATATATGCCTTGAGTATCTTCTGCTCCTGCAGAGGGCGGTCACCTCTGGCAGTCTTAGTATTCTCTATCTTTTTGACCACATCTTGTCCGCTCACTACTTCACCAAAGATCGTATAGCCACCATTGAGGTGTGGCGTAGGCACTGTCGTGATAAAAAACTGACTGCCATTGGTGTTGGGCCCGGCATTTGCCATCGCTACGATAAAGGGTCTGTCAAAGACGACATTGGGCTTGTATTCATTGTCAAATACACCACCCCAGATAGACTCTCCGCCTCGCCCTGTACCGGTAGGGTCACCGCCTTGGATCATAAAGCCTTTGATCACCCTGTGAAAGATGATCCCATTGTAATAGCCCTTCTTGGCATGGGTGGTAAAGTTCTCTACCGCCTTTGGTGCCACATCCGGCATCATTTTGATCTCTATCTTTCCTTGGTTAGTCTCCAGCACTACAACGGGTGCTTTGCTTCCTGCGATGGCTACTGTAGCCAAAGTCACTGCTATCATAAATATTTTTTTCATTGGTTTCCTTTATTTTGCATAATGTACTGATCGTGTTTCGCGGATCACATTGACCTTGATCTCGCCGGGATATTGTACCTTATCTTCTATCTTTTTTGCAAGGGTGCTGCTGAGTAGTGCTGCCTCATTGTCTCCTATCTTTCCTGTATCCACAAAGACCCGTATCTCTCTACCTGCATTGATCGCATAGGCCTGTATGACACCCTCGTTTTCCATCGCCAGTGCTTCGATCTCTTTGACCCGCTTGGTAAAGCTCTCCAGTACCTCTCTTCTGGCTCCCGGTCTGGCAGCACTAAGGGTATCTGCCGCACACACTGCCGCACTCTCGACTGAGTTAAACTCCTCATGTCCATGGTGGGCATAGATCGCATTGATGACCGTAGGATGCTCATTGTGTCGTTTACAGACCTCAGCACCCAGCTCCACATGAGAGCCGCCAAAATCCTGTGTGAGTGCTTTGCCGATATCATGTAGCAACCCTGCACGCATCGCCAGCTTCTCGTCACCACCCATCTCCGCAGCCAAGACTCTTGCCAGTCTGGCAACCTCCAGCGTATGTGCCAGAGCATTCTGCCCATAGCTGGCACGGTATTTCAATCGACCCAATAGTCGGATCAGCTCTTCGTGCATCGGGAAGAGTCCCAGATCGATCACGACATTCTCCCCCTCCTCATAGATCTTCTTTTCAAACTCTTCCTGTACTTTGGTATGCACCTCTTCGATACGTCCCGGATGGATACGACCATCCTCTACCAGTATCTCGATCACCCGTGTAGCGATCGCACGACGATAGAGATTGAAGTTGCTGACCAGTATGACCCCGGGAGTCTCATCGATGATGATATCTACACCCAGCAGCTGCTCCATCGTCTTGATATTGCGGCCCTCTTTTCCGATGATACGCCCTTTGTGTTCATCACTGGGGAGATTGACTACATTGATGAGTCGCTCTCCTGCAAACTCACCTGCATAACGGGTGGTTGCTTGGGCGAGGATGTAGTTGGCCTTGCGTTGTGCCTCTTCACTGGCTATCTTCTCATGTTTACGTACGATGCCAGCGATATCTGCCTGTGCACGCTCTTCTACCTGCTGCAAGATATAGGTTTTTGCTTCTGTTGCTGTCAGAGAAGCCACACCTTCCAGTTTTTCGATGGCTCTACTGACCTCTTCTTGTTTACGCTCCTCTAGAAGCTGTACACTCTTTTGTCTCTCTGCCAATTGATTTTGCTGTTGAAGGGCTTTCTCTTTTTGCTCATCTGCTTCCCTGTTCTTGAGAATCAGATCTCTGTTGCGTTGCTCGATCTCTAAGGTCAAAGCATCAAACTCTTTTTTCTGCTCCAACGCATGCTCTTGTATCTCTACTTTGGCCTTCTCTAGAAGTAGACTGGCTTCCTGTTCTATCGTTTTGGCTTTCGCTTGTGCTTCAAGCTGCAGATAGGCGAAGCGTTTGCTACTTCCTATTTTCGAAATAGCATATCCTATGCCAATCCCTACCAAGAGGGAGATCCCGGGTATCATATACATTTTGTTTCCTTTACGTGAAGGAACCAAATTTCAAAGGATTATTTCCATTTAACAATGATTATGATGATAGTGCCGTAATGACACTATCCGCCCCCACATCATGATCGTCTGTTACGATCTCTTTACTAAAACAGAAAACTCTCTGGACAAATACAGTCTTGTTTATCCATTTTTTCTCTCGCATAAAAAACCTGTCATACATCCCTTTTCCAAAGCCTATACGCCTCAAGGATATATCCGTTCCTACGATTGGAACAATAGAAATGTTAATACTTTTTTTTCTAAATTGTCTTGAAATTTTTGGTTCTTTTACACCATACTTTTTGATTTCTAATGGCAATCTATATTTTACCAGTCTGAAACTTTCACCTTCCATAAACGGCACCAATACCAGAATGCCTTCTCGCCGTAATCGTGCAATCAAAGGCCGCACATCTACTTCCAGATCCAAGGGGATATAGAGCATCACACTCTGTGCTTTTTGTGCCTGGATCATCCTGTAGAGTAGCCTATTGATCTTTTTGTCCGCGATGTAACGCTTCTGCCAAGAGAGTGCTCTTAGTGTCTGCAGGGAGGTTTTTCTAAATCTCTGTTTTGTCATACCCTCTCACTTTTACTAACTTTGGATATAATCGCATACTTTGTTTTTGGGTGGGCCAACACTATGCGACTATTTACCTCTTTTTTTATTATAGCATCCATATCCCTATGGACAGGTTGTAGTGACAAAGATTCCGATACTTCTATAACACAAACAGAGCATCCAAGCAAGCCACTACAAAAACCCAAAACCACTTTCCACATCACAGATATAGACCACCGATCCACTACGATCTCTATGGTAGAAAACCATATCCATATAGCCAAAGTGACTCAACCCCTGATCATGCTCAATATCTTTGCCACCTGGTCTCCTCCCAGTTGCGGGATGATTCCCTACCTGGATGCCCTGCAGAAAAGATACCCTAAAGAGCTCTTCGTCATCGGTATCGTTGCCAACAGTGATATCAACAACAGTGATCTGAGAGCATTTATGAAAACACACAATGCCAGCTACTTTATCTCCAACAGCCAAGAGAATGATACATTGGCTCATAAGCTGGCAGGCCTCCTGAAATTGGAAGAGAATTATCCCGTACCACTTACCATTCTATTTAAAAACGGAGAGTATACTATGCATTATGTTGGTGCCACGCCTATAGAGATGATCAAGGCAGATATAGAACAGTTGAGGAGCAAATAGTATGGCAATGTTTGGATTTTTAAAGAAAGCTTTTGGCAAGACCGGTGAAGCAATCCATGAGGTACTTCCTGAAAAAAAGTCAAAGATCACTAAAGAGGAGTTCGAGGATATCCTGCTCGAAGCAGATGTCAACTATGACCTCATAGAGAGGCTGCTTGAAGGGCTATCAGAGACGATCTCCCGTGTACAAGCGTTCAACTCCCTCATCTCTGTATTTCAGTACCGTGCTGAGTGGATCGAACCGGGCAGCTACAAGCCCTTTGTCGAGATGATCGTCGGGGTCAATGGTGCAGGCAAGACCACCACCATCGCCAAGCTGGCAAAACACTACCAAAATGAGGGACGCACTGTCATGCTCGGTGCCGGAGATACCTTCCGAGCTGCAGCCATTGAGCAGTTAAGCCGCTGGGCAGTCAAACTGGAGATCCCTATCGTCTCGACCAAACAGGGACATGACCCCTCTGCGGTGGTCTACGATACGATCCAATCTGCCCAAGCCAAAGGGATACAGAATGTCATCATCGATACCGCAGGGAGGCTCCATACCCAGTCCAACCTCTCCGAAGAGCTGAAGAAGATGACCAGAGTCGCTGACAAAGCCCTCAAAGCAGCCCCTCACAGAAAACTCCTCATCCTGGACGGTACCCAAGGAAGCTCTGCAATCAACCAGGCCAAAGCGTTTGATGAGATCATCGGGATCGACGGTATCATTATCACAAAGCTGGACGGCACTGCCAAAGGCGGCGCTGTCCTGAGTATCGCAGATGAACTTCAGATGCCTATCTACTATATGGGCACCGGTGAGACCCCGGATGATCTGGTACGATTCAAAGCCAATGACTATGTCAACATCATCCTCGATGAGATCTTCCTCTAGCAGATGTACTATGTCTATATCGTCCAGTGTACGGATGAGACCCTCTACACAGGGATCGCCACAGAGCTAGCGCGTCGCGTAGAGGAGCATAACCACTCCGACAAAGGCGCCAAATACACCCGAGCCCGCCGCCCCGTCACACTGGTCTATCATGAGACATTTGAGGACAGAAGCACTGCCTCCAAAAGAGAGTATGAGATCAAGAAGCGGATGAGCCGAGCCCAGAAC
>Ga0256844_10000739_pt1 | contig 12396 bp, 11 predicted proteins | sample MusselsmetaG_FD_189100 | JGI IMG/M metagenome (GOLD analysis project Ga0256844, IMG submission 189100) | Mussel associated microbial communities from hydrothermal vent at the East Pacific Rise, Pacific Ocean - Mussels | ecosystem: Host-associated > Mollusca > Shell > Unclassified ... | reverse complement strand
TTAGATTGCATCGAACATCAAAACCAAACCTCTCAAATATCATCACTTTTAAAATTCCTATCAAACTTTACTATCACGTTCGATAAAATCGAACCTACCAATACAAATGTTATTATAAGCCGTGATATAATTATCAAAATTTCTATTTTAAATTAAAGGATTTAAACATAGCAGAATGCTATGTCTGTTTTTTACTATGCTTCTTTGGCAGCTTCTTTTTCTGCTTCAACCTTTGCAGCTTCCGCTGCTTTTTCTTTTACTTCTTTTTCTATTACTGCAAATGCCTTTGCTGATTCTTTTGCTATTGATTCTTCTACTTTTTTTACTACTACTGTCCAATCTACTTCATTGAACTTCAACGAGTTCATAAGTGTATGCCCAGTAGCTCTAATGATATCTGCAGATTTTTGGATAGATGCGTAGTCTCCCACTTCAAAAAGGAAGATACCTACTTCATCTACTTTAATACCTTGGTCAATAAGTTCCACCATTCTGTCGTAAAAATCATCATGTAAATGCCTTAAATCATATCTTTTCATTATCTATCCACCTCTCCAAATACAATGTTTGTTGTCCCTATGATAGTAACAACATCCGCGATATAAGTACCTACTAGTAGGTGCTGAAGTAATCCTGTATGATAAAAACTAGGTGCTCTACATTTAAGTCTATAAGCATATGGTTCACCTTCTGACTTAATGTAGAAACCAAGTTCACCTTTTGGTGACTCAGTTGGTACATATACTTCACCACGTGGTGGTCTCATACCTTGAGTCACAAGTACAAAGTGTTGCATAAGTGCATAGTTTTGTGTCATTATCTCTTCTTTAGGTGCTGAGATGTATTGAGGTGCATGTGCCATAAGTGCTGGTTCAGTACCTTTATACATAGGAATGAGTTGTCTTAATATTCTTGTTGACTGCTTCATCTCTTCCATATAGAGTCTATAACGTCCATAAGAATCACATCTGTCTGATGTCGGTATGTCGAAGTCTAGTTCAGAGTAAAGCTCATATGGCTCTTCTTTTCTAATGTCCCATTTTACGCCTGAACCTCTAAGCATTACACCTGTACAGCCCCAGTTTAGAGCATCATCTGCAGAGATAACCCCTACATCTTCCAGACGCATCTTCCAGATACGGTTTTTAGTTAGTAATGCTTCATAGGTATGTTCTATCTCGAAGTCTACTTTGTCACAAAATGCTGCTAGGTTTTCTAACCAACCCTCAGGTAAGTCAAGTGGTACACCACCAATACGTACAGCAGAGTGAGTAAGTCTAGCTCCACAGTAGTCTTCCATTAAGTCCATTGCAAACTCACGTTCACGGAAAGCATAAAGAAATACTGACATCGCACCAACATCTAGTGCATGTGTTGCCACAAAGAATAGGTGCGAAATGATACGGTTAAGTTCAAGCAATGATGTTCTAATCACCTGTGCACGTCTAGGTACTTCTAGCCCTATGAGTTTTTCAACCGAAAGTGCGTAGGCATAGTTGTTAGAAGTGGACGCTATATAGTCTAATCTATCTGTAGTTGGCAAGAACTCATTGTATGTCATGTTCTCTGCCATTTTTTCTATACCACGGTGTAAGTAACCTATATCAGGATACGCTTTAACTACTTGCTCACCATCTAGTTCAAGTACTAGTCTTAGCTGACCGTGTGCAGAAGGATGCTGAGGACCAAAGTTGATAACCATAGTGTTGTCATCACGCTCAAAATTGAGGTTTTCAAAAAATGGTGATAATTTATTTGCTACTTGCATGCCAGCCCCTATCTTCTCTCGTCTAGTTGTTTAGACGACTTTTTGTTGTAGTTTACAAGTACAGTTTCACTGTATTCTATCTCTTTTTCTTCTTCTGAGTAGTCTGCACCAAATGGTACTTCATACCCAACTCTAGAGAAACGTTTAGTATCTTTAATATCTACTTTTGCAGGGTCTCTATTTTCAGGTCCAATGATATCTCTATACTCTTTACCAAAGATTTTATCTACCTCATACCATGAAGCAAATTCATCACCGTGCAATGGATATGTTTTAAGCAAAGGATGACCTTCCCAGTCATCAGGCATCAAGATACGTTTTAAGAATGGGTGGTTATTTGCTTTGATGCCAAACATATCAAACATTTCACGCTCAGCAAAGTTTGCAGAGTTAAAAAGTGGCTCAATGCTCTCAATAGCCAAACCTTCTGCTATACGACAGACAACTCTTATTCTTTTTGCTTCGTTCACATTAAGCATTTGATAAAAAATTTCAAATTCTCCATCTTTAGCTAAATAATCCACAGCTGAAAGTTCTGTACACTGCCTGTAACCACATTCCTCTTTGAGGGATTTAATCACTTCGAAGTTATTTGTTTGGTCTATCTGTACTACGAGTTGTCCTATTTCTATATAAGACTCTTTTACTTTGTCGCCTAAAGTAGATAGTACAGAAACAAAATGCTCACCTTCTACTTCAGTTCGAGGTACACGAGGCACAACATGAAACCTATCTGTATAGTACGCTTTTTTCTGAACGTCGTCTTTAGGAGTATATTTTCTCATACTATATCAACCTCGCTCTTCTACCAGTTTGCGTAGTCAAGTCTTGCTTTGTGTTCTTCTTCATATCCGCAGACTCTCTACGTATCTTCTTTTGAAGCATCATCATTGCATACTGCAGAGTCTCAGGACGTGGAGCACAGCCAGGTAAGTAGATGTCTACAGGTATGATACGGTCTACACCTTGCACTGTTGCATATGTGTTAAACATACCACCTGTGTTTGCACAACTTCCCATAGAGATAACCCATTTAGGTTCTGTCATTTGGTCATACAAACGTCTTGCAAACTCTGCGTGTTTTTTAGAAAGTGTTCCTGCGAGTATCATTACGTCTGCTTGTCTTGGAGAGGCTCTAAATATAGTTCCCATTCTGTCGAAGTCATAACGTGATGCACCAGATGCCATCATCTCAATCGCACAACATGCGAGTCCATATGTAAGCGGCCAAAGTGAATTTGAACGCCCCCAATTTACGAGTTTATCTACCGATGTTAGTGCTATCGGTAATCCAGCTGAGCTGGCATAATTTACTTGATGCTGTGCCATTCAAGTGCTCCTTTCTTCCATGCATATACGAAACCAATCGCTAGTAGTACTATAAATAGTATCATTTCCACAAAACCAAACCAACCAAGTAGTTTAAAGTCAATTGCCCAAGGGAACATAAAGATAATCTCTACATCAAACAAAATAAACAAAAGTGCTATCAGGTAAAACTGTACTGAAATAGTATTTGGCTGCTTAGTCACTTCTGGTCCACATTCGTAGATACTTAGTTTGAGTCTCTCAGTATCCAGACGTGCCATTTTCCGTGATACGAAACGTGCTGCCCATAAGGTTGCTGAAAACGCAATGGTTGTCATCAGAAACAAAACAAATACACCAAAATATGGATGTTCTGTAAGTACATGAGTCATATTAGTCCCTTAATATAAAATTCATTAATAGACTATATTAGCTAAAACTTGTTTAAGTCTCTGTAGTCTAATTAACTATAAAACTGAACTATACATGGCTGTAACTATGTGAAACAAAGAAAGTGCTGTTACAATGTTAAAAAACTTATATACCCTAACCCAAAGGATAAAAATGAAAATTTCAAATAAACTTACCAACAAACTCTACTGGATAGCCATGATAAGCTTACTTTTTTGGTTTGCTTACTCTAAAGGTTGGGTACTGGCAAGCTTTGAATCCATAGATGCTAAACAAGCTATATATTTAATAGAAACTGATAACAACATAACCATTTTAGATGTCAGAACCATGCAAGAATATAAACAAGGTCACCTAAGAGATGCTACCCTCATTCCGGTAGAACACCTAGAAAAAAATCTTGATATGATAAAACAAGATAAAAACAAAAAAATACTCGTCTACTGTGCCTCAGGAAACCGTTCGGTACATGCTGCGCGAGTACTAGAAAAACATGGATTTAAACCTATCAATATTAAAGGTGGGATTATCGATTTAGCAAGAGAGAAAGTGGAGATTGTAAAGTAGTTAAGACTTTAAGGGCTTGTGGAAGCAATTTCAACACCCATCTTGACCAATAATTAGTCACTATTGGAATATCTCTTGGTTGTTATCCTACCCTTTTATTACTTCTAAAGTACCATTTTTAGGGAACTTATTTGGTTTCTCAAGGTTGACTAGATACTTACGAAGTACAGTATTTTGAAAAAGTTGCCTGAAAGATATTTGATTTAAAAGAAGTGCTACAAGCCTCCATAAATGGAGACTCGTTAAAATAGGGATTTTATAGTTCTATATTAAGAGAGTTTAATGTCTCATAAGTAAGTCCACCTGTTGAAAGACCATTGTCTTTTTGGTATCTGTCCAGTGCACTTCTAGTTCCACGGCCAAGAAGACCATCTGGTTTACCATTTTTGTAACCTTTTTCATTTAATCCAATTTGAATCTTTTTGATTACATCTTTAGTCATGTTTGTTTGACATAAAATACGTTGCCATGCCATACTTGATGATGTTACTTTTTTACGCTTATCTATCATTTTATATTCAGCTTCTATAGGAGTTTTTACCTCTTTAGCTTCACTCACAAGCTTCTCAACTTTTACAGTTTTAAATGTAGCTGGTATAATCTCTTCGGTTACAGTTGCAGGTGTATCAAGTATTACTTTTTTTACATCTTTTGTAACTGCTGGAGCTTCAACTAAACATACTCTTTGCCCTGTAAATCTCCAAGATTTTTCTGCACCAGTTTTAGCATCTGTCCACATAAATGATGCTGCTGTATCTGGTACTCTCTTTTTGACTGTTTTATGTACTGCTGGAACAATTGTATGTTCAACAGTAGCCGGAGTAACTAAATGCTTAATTTTAACAGTTTTAACTTCTGCTGGTATTTCTTTTATTTCAGTTCTTGCTGGACTTTTAACTACAAGTTTTTTGATTGTTTTATATTTTGCAGGTACTTTTACCAAACACATAATCTCACCTGTTGCACCATTAAGTTTTTGGGCAGGGTTTTTACCTTTTTTCCATACCGTTTTTGCTTCTTCAATTAAAACTTTTTCTTCAACATATTCATGCTCGGCAGGTATCTCTACCACTTTTTTAGATGGTGGTATAACTTCTATCTCTTGCTCTTTGTCTTCATATTTTGCTGGTATCACTTTTGTCTCATTACGTTCATTTTGAACAATAACATCTTCTTCAACTATTTTATATGTAGCTGGTTGGTAATACTCTTTATAACATGTTCCAGATGTTGCATTTTCTACATCAAGACCTTGAGCTTTAACAGCACTCAATAAAAGCTGACTTACGGGTAATGCTTTTTTTCCTAATGATGTCTTCCATACACTTGAAGCAGGTTTCACTTCTATAGTTTCTACAATATTTTTATATTTAGCAGGTACTGGTACAAGTTTTTTACTCGCTGGTGTCACTTCAACGTTTTGCTCAATAGTCTCATACTGTGCAGGCACTATACTGATTTCTTCAGTTGCTTCTTTAACCATTACTTTTTCTTGGATAGTTTCAAACTGTGCTGGTGTCATCACTCTAGCATAACATTCACCTGGCTTGGCATCTGGAGGAGTAAGTGCACTTTCAGCATTTATAATGCTAAGAGGTAATAGTAACCCCACAAGTAGATTTGAGTATTTTATTTTCATAATTGGTCCCTTTTTATCAATTTTAAATTTGCTGTATATTATAACAATATTATTACTTAAACATCACAATATACAAAAAAATCCTACATTTAGACCTTAAATCCCATACTTTTTGCACCTTCGAAGCTAGAACCTAACTCTTTTTCTATTTCTTCTATAAAGTCTTTATACGAAAAGACTGACTCCTCTCTTACTGCTACTTTATATGCTGTATTTTTAATAATCAAATTTATTTGCCCACCAGTAAGTTCATATTTGGCCAACTCTTTTATATCAAAGCTTTCATCATAGTCAGCATTCTCAGGAAGCATAAACTGCCAAAGACGGAGACGTTGTTTTTTACCTGGTTTTTTAAACTCTATCTTGTAGTTAAAACGGCGTGAAAAAGCTTTATCTATATTACCAAGCAAGTTGGTAGTGGCTATCAGTATACCTTCAAACTTTTCTATCTGTTCCAAGAAAATATTTTGCATTTGATTGTGCATCTTATCTGCTGAACTTCCTGCACCTTCAGAACGTGAACTTAAAAACTGGTCTGCTTCATTGAGTAACAATATAGGGTCTACCTTTGCTTTTTTACTAAGTTCCTTAAAGTCATCAAAAATTTTACGTACATTTTTCTCAGATTCACCTACATACATAGACAATATTTTAGAACAATCAAATGATAATATGGGTCGCTTTAAAGTTTTTGCTAGACTCATTGCCGTCATCGTTTTACCTGTACCCGCTACACCATAAAATATAATACGTGCATCTATGCCTTTACGTTTATCTTTAATACCCCACTCTCTGAGTTTTTTAAATACATTTTTGTCTACTTGTTTGACAACATTGTCAAGCGTCTCTCTTGTCTTTGGGTGAAGTACCACATCATCTAGTGTAGTTTTAGGTTTAAGATACTCAAAAAGTTCTTGCTCGTCTACCAACTCTCCTAGTTTGAGCTTTGCTACTTTTTTCTTTTTCTTTGGATGGATGATACGTTGCATAACATCCTCCTCTAAGTAAAAAGAGCGACTTACCCCTCCAAACATATTGAGTATCTCTTCATAGTCTATGATGTCTTCAGTAATAAGTTTAGCACCATCTTCAAGTAAAGAACGATTTTTAATTTTTTCATATTCATCAAAGCTTATAAGTTCAATGAGGGTATTCATATCTCTAAATTGTCCCTCACCTCCTGAGTATTCTTCTTTAAGCAAAGCCAAAAAAATACGCTTCTCTTTTTCATCTAACTCTTTCTCCTTAAAGAACTCCTCTACTACAATGGGTGCATTGGTTAATTTTACACGTTCTTCTATGCGTGTTGTCAAGAGTGTCAACTTATTTTTCAAGCGACCAATGCTTAAAGAGTTGTCTGTAAAGCCCTGCTTAAATGTAGCTATTTTATGTAATAGTGACACCATATCAAATTGATCTTGTAAGTATTCCAAATGGTCTGTATAAGGCTTTATGTCTGGAAGTAAAATCTCCAAAGAACCCTCTTCTAATAAACGTAAAAGAGAGATGCTAGGCGTTAAAGAGGCATTAAGCAATTCAAGCTTAGAGGTCTCATGTGCTTTTACTTGTCCAAAACTCATCTGTATCACCCACCCCAAATCAAGCAAGTTCTTCACTAAAGAGAGTTTCTCTAGATAGATATACTTGTCTGATGAAAAAAGCTCTTGAAGCATCTCTAATACAGGTACTTCTTCTAAGCCTGTTACATACTTCCTACAGATATATTGTATAAGTTGTGCTTCCTCTTTACTACATTTCAAATGCTCAAATATAGAGCTATTTTTTACATCTTTTGTTTCTATAAAGTCCATAAGGTGCTTCAATCTTAATCCTAGTTTATAATATATGTTCAGTATAACAAATATTTGATATACTCTACGTTATGAATATTATCAAAAAACTATTTTATAAAACAGAATCTATACCGCTAACCGTAACTTCAGATAATGGGTTTCACTTACGTCCTGTAGCAAGATTTGTTTCAAAAGCAAAGACCTATAAATGTGAGATTACTGCAACATTCAAAAATAAAACTGTCTCTGCAAAAGCTGTCAATACACTACTTTCTCTTGGGTTAAACAAAGGTGATACATTTATTTTAGTTTTTCAAGGTAAAGAGACAAAAGCTGCGAGTGTATTACTCAAAGAAACTTTTTTAACATTGATGCAAGAAGATGTACAAATTAAAGAACATAAAAAAAGTACTCACGACTATAGTAGCCACCGATATGAAGGTGAAAGTATATATCCAGGTATTGCCATTGCCAATCTTTATCGTTATAAAGAAAAGGAGCATTATGTTCAAAGTAATGCAACTTTCAAAGGGGCTGTTGTAAAAGCTGTAGAACAACTAACAAATCTACATAACGAAAATAGTGAAAATGACACTTCTGATATTTATTTGGCACAAAAAGAATTACTTCTTGAACTCAGTTCAAAAGTAAGAGATATAGAAGGCTTTGTACTACTTGTTGATGATGAAATAAAATCACTCCAGGGAAGTAAGCTTGAAAGTAAATCTATAGATTATCAAGATATATTGCGTCTTATAAAATCAAACCTTGGGTATTCTTATCATGTCTCTTTCCCTTTAGAGCCATTTATTTTACTAGCTGATGACCTTCTTCCAAGTGATATTAATAAACTAGAAAAATCTGCTGTACAGGGTGTACTACTTAAAAAATCTGCACTTACTTCACATACTGCCATTCTACTCAGAGCTTCAGGTACCCCATCTCTTTTGCTTCCTGAAGATATTGCCGTTGATGATACCAAGGTTATACTAGATACTTACTCATCGGTACTCCTTACTCATCCAAGTAAGCACGACATAAAGTCTGCAAAAGAGAGAAAAGTACTCAAAGAAAAAGAATCCTCTTCTCATTATAGTAAACGTTTTGAACCAGCTTGTTCAACGAAACAAATACCTATACATGTCTGTGCAAATGTTACTGATTTTCATAGTGCAAAAGAAGCCAAAGAAGAAGGTGCTGAGGGTATAGGTTTACTGCGTACAGAGTTTTTATTTACAGAACAAAAACCATCACTTGAGACTCAGATAAAAACGTATAAAGATATTTTTAATATTTTTGATGATGTCACTATACGCACACTAGATGTGGGTGGAGACAAAGTACTTCCTTACATTAAGCTCCCAAAGGAGTCTAATCCATTTTTAGGTATACGTGGAGTACGCCTTTTCAAGACTCATCCTAAGATAATGTCTGAACAACTTCATGCTATCTTTTTGGCTTCCATCAACAAAAATGTGAAAATAATGTTTCCCATGATTTCTACAGTTGAAGAGTTTATAGAAGCAAAATCTTTTGCCCATAATGTTGCAAAATTACATAACTTACATATTGACAATATCCATTTTGGTATGATGATAGAAGTCCCTTCTGTACTCTTTGCACTCTCAGAGTTTAATAAAGTTGTAGACTTTTACTCTGTAGGGACTAATGACCTTACTCAGTACCTCTTTGCAACAGAACGCACCCATCCAACACTCCAAACAGATATCTTCTCTCCTATTGTATTTAGAGCATTAGAAACTATTATCAATTCTGTGATGAAGCCTGTCAGTATATGTGGTGAGTTAGCATCCAATACAGAAGCTATCCCTAGACTTATAAATATGGGTTACAAGACCCTCTCAGTTACGGCTAAAAGTATACCACAAACCAAAGAGACTATCCGTCATGTTTAATTTACTTCAAAAAATAGGTAAGGCATTAATGACACCTATTGCAGTACTACCTGTGGCAGCTTTACTCTTACGACTAGGCTTTGGAGACATCCCTTTCATAGATGAACAAGTAGCAAGTATTATGAAAAATGCTGGAGATGCTATATTTTCTAATTTAGATTTACTCTTTGGTATTGGCATAGCTTACGGACTTGCAAAGAACAATGATGGAGCAGCAGCATTAGCAGGTGCGATAGGTGTACTCATCGCTAAGGCAGTTTATATTAGTATTGACAAAGATGTCAATATGGGTGTCTTTGTCGGTATCATTATTGGTGTGTTAGCAGGAACACTATATAACCGTTACCACGACATCCAACTTCCAGAGTTTTTAGGCTTTTTTGGAGGCAAAAGATTTGTACCTATCATCACCGCTATTGCCGCCATAGGTGTAGGTGTGTTGGCTGGATACTTTTGGCACTTTGCACAATCTGGTATAAATACCTTCTCTAATACAATCATAGAGCTAGGAGAAGTAGGTACATTCATCTACGGTACACTAAACCGCCTTCTTATCCCATTAGGGCTTCACCACATACTTAACTCTATCTTTTGGTTTCAACTTGGTGAATATACCCATATAAAAGATGGAGTAGAGGTAGTTGCCAATGGTGACTTACATCGTTTCTTTGCAGGAGATAAAACAGCTGGGGTATATATGTCTGGCTTTTATATAGTGATGATGTTTGGTCTCCCTGCAATGGCATATGCTATCTACCTAAATACACCTAAAACTTCTCGTAAAAAAACTGGTGCTATCTTAGCAGGTGTGGCTTTTACCTCTTTTCTCACGGGTATCACAGAGCCTTTAGAATTTTTATTTTTATTTGTAGCACCTTTACTTTTTGTACTACATGCTTTACTTACAGGACTAGCACTAGCACTAGCTCAGATGTTAGATATCCATGCAGGATTTGGATTTTCTGCTGGCTTTATTGATTATCTAATAAACTATAAGTTTGCTACCAATCCACTTCTTATTTTACCACTAGGGTTGGCTTTTGGGTTACTATACTTTGTTACCTCTTACTACACTATCAAACTCTTTAAACTAAACATATTTAATGATGACACCCACAATACAAGTCTCCAATCAGGTACTGAAGCACAAAGTTTTATTGATGCACTAGGAGGAAAAGAAAATATCTTAGATACAGATGCCTGTATAACAAGATTACGTATGCGTGTAAAAGATAGTAGCATTTTAAAAGATGATGCATTTATTTTACTTGGTGCTAAAGGTGTTTTACGTCCAGATAAACAAACTGTGCAAATAGTTCTTGGCACAAAAGCAGAACACATTGCAGAAAAAATGAAGACAATTTTGAAATAATTCATACTCATTAGTAATACATTAATCAATTCTTATTATCATATTAGTATAAATAAATTCTAGGTCGTTAATAGCTATGCAAAAAATATTGCTTTTTTTATCTTTATTGTTACTTCATGGATGTTCTCTAAACGAACTTCTTTTAAAAGATGAAATAGACAAAGTCGGTGTAGTAAAATATGATACCTATGTAAAATACCATAGGGCTTACTTCTCAAGAGATGATTTACAATACATCAAAGCTAATAAAAAATATATTTATCTTTACAATGCCAAGACAAATGATGTAGGTATACTTCTAAAGCGTAAGAATCAATACCTTCTTTACAATATGTCAAACCCAAAGATACCTACAATAAAGATACCTACAATAATAAGAATAAATAAAGATACAAATATTAGCCTTCCTGATGCACTCAAGACCTATAAATTAAAAGGGTTTAGGACTACATCATCTTTATCTGATACTGGTCATGAGATAAATATCTCATACAAGGTATATAAAGAAATTAAAACAATACTTATTGAATCAAAAGAATATACAAGGCTACAAAGTCTCTATAGGAAAGCCATTTTAGACTATGATGCTAGTAATATACAATCTATTCAAACTAAACTACCTAAAAGACTTATTCAAAATTATTACAAGCACTACTCATCCAGAAAAGCCACACGTGCCCAACTACTTCAACTAAAAATTATTGCCAATAAACTAAACCTTCGTGTACCTACTATACCTAAGATAAAAAAAAATATTTCTAAAAAAGAACGCAAAAAAGAAAAAAAGAAAAAAGAAGTAATCACAGTAAAAACAATGCCTCAATACCCCCCTATAAAACAAAAGAATATGGAAGAAGAGTCTGAAAAGAGAGTAGTAAAGAATTTAGTACACAAACCTAAAGAAAAGCCCTACCAATACTATTTGAAAAGTGCTTCACTAAGAGAACTTAGAAAGTATATAACAACTAAAAATTCTCTCTCTCATGTACAGCAAAGTAAATTAAAGAAAAGAAAAAAAGAGCTAGAAGAACAGAAACTTTTAGAAAATGGGTCACTTGAAGATATTATAGCAGCATACAAAACAAATAAAAATCCAAAATATAAAAATCGTATTATGACACTTATGAAAAAGAAGCAATTAGAAGATTAACAATCCCCTTAGTCTTTACCTTTTTTTTCTATCACTTCTGCCAAGTCTAAAGTTATTCGTGTGCCTTCATTCTCTTTACTCTCTATTATAATAGGAATTTGAAGCTCATCACATAATTTCTTTACTATATGCAGACCTATGCCTATACCTCTTTCTTGTTCTTTATAATATCTATCAAAAACCCGTTCAGGCTTTTTGATACCTTTACCTGTATCATGGACACTTAGTTCTGTCCCTTGTAGTACAATATGGACTGAACCCTTTGCAATATTATACTTTCCTGCATTAGAGAGAAGGTTATCCATAATTCGCGTAAATGCATCTTTATTTGTTTTTAACTTTGTTTTATCTATTGAAGTTTTATACCGTATATTGGGGAAAAGTACATCAAAATACTGTACCCTATTTTTTATCATCTCTTTTAAGCTAAAAACTTCTGATTGTGCAGGTATATCTTTAAGGAATACACGTA
>Ga0256844_10000738_pt1 | contig 12414 bp, 6 predicted proteins | sample MusselsmetaG_FD_189100 | JGI IMG/M metagenome (GOLD analysis project Ga0256844, IMG submission 189100) | Mussel associated microbial communities from hydrothermal vent at the East Pacific Rise, Pacific Ocean - Mussels | ecosystem: Host-associated > Mollusca > Shell > Unclassified ... | reverse complement strand
TGATTCGGAATCATCAGGAGCTGATTCTCAACTATTTTCGTGCAAAAAAAGAGTTCTCTTCGGGTATAGTAGAGGGTTTTAACAACAAAGCAAAACTGACTATCAGAAAATCTTACGGGTTTCGGAGTGATGATTTGCGGGAAATTGCCCTGTATCATACGCTTGGCAATTTACCGGTTCCTGAAATTACCCACAGATTTGTTTGAAGAGGCATTTTTTTATAATTTTATATTGCATTGGATTCCTGAGTATGAACGGTTTGTTTTTTGAAAAAAACACCTTACTGAATGCTTAACAATACGACAACTAATTTTAATTTACTAAAAAAAGGACAAAATGGTTGCTCCTCTTTTCTTTCTCCCCCCTTTTCTTCTTGGCGTAGCATTTGATGATGAAACAAGAAAACGAGGTCTTCTAAATGTTCTCTCTCTTGTTGGAATTATTTTTCTCGTTTTTCTGGGTTCTCTTGCTTATCTGCAGGGAGGGGTACTGTTAGCATCCATTGATTTATCCATTGCAAGTCTTTTAACTGGCCTATTGTATCTTCTACGGCAAAAGAGATGCCTTAATTTATGTATTTACGGTTCCGTTGGCTTAGTCTTTTGCCTTTTTCTATATCTTTTTTCTACCGGAGGTGTGGCAGGGAACGCTTTTTTGTGGAGTTACACTTTTCCTCTTATTGTTTTTTTGCTCCTTGGAACCAAAAAAGGTGTTTTGGTTTTGAGTCTCTATTACGTGTCCTGTCTCACTGTCCTTCTACTTGACCTGAATACAAATCTTGCGATCAGTTTATATTCCCAAGATTTCACACTACGATTCCTGGTTTCGTTTGCAGTGGTTAGTATCTTTACTTTTGTTTATGAACTGTTTTGGGAAAATTCTCAAAGGGTATTACTCAATTTAAATGATCTGCTGGAACAGGAAGTTGTAAATAGAACAGCGATAATTCAGGAAGAAGTAACGAAAAAAACAAAGGCGCAAAAAGAGGCAACAATCGCAAAAGAGGAATGGGAGAGAACTTTTGATGCGGTTCCTGATCAAATAGTCATTTTAGACACTAATTACCGGGTTGTCAGGGCAAACAAGGCAATGGCTGAAGCCTCTAAAATTCCGCAATCAGAATTTGTTGGTTTAAAATGTCACCAGATAGTTCATGGAACAAGAGCTCCCCCTCTCTATTGTCCACACGAAAAATTTCACAGTAATCATAACTCACATGAGCATGAGTATTATGATGGCCATAACCAGCGATATTTTTCAGTTACTATTTCACCTTTTTATGATGATTATGGGAAGTTTCTTGGAGCAGTACGAGTTGCCCGTGATATTACAGAACATAAAAAAGCTCAGACTGAGCGGAATATGGTGAGGGAGCAATTGCGAAAGGCTGAGAAGATGGAAGCAATTGGACTGATGGCTGGCGGGGTTGCTCACGATTTAAATAATATTTTGTCAGGGGTTGTTAGTTACCCGGAAATACTCCTTCACCAATTATCAAGTGAAGACGAGATATATGAACATATTAAATTTATTCATGATTCGGGTAAGCGTGCTGCGGCAGTAGTTGATGATCTTTTGACAGTTGCAAGGGGGGTTGCTACTGTAAGAGAAGTTAGTTGCCTTAATGATTTGATTACAAGTTATCTGGAATCCATTGAGTTTAAGAATCTTCTGTCATTACATCCCGATGTTGTTGTAGATTTAAACCTTGAAGCAAAATCTTGCTATATCAACTGTTCGCCTGTCCATATTCAAAAAATGCTGATGAATTTAATCACAAATGGCATCGAAGCAATTAATTCAAAAGGAAGTGTCCAGGTTTCCACGGAAAACCGAACATTTGATCAAGATAGTATAGTAACAGCCGTTGATGCAGGTAAATATGTTGTGCTTACTGTCCATGACACAGGTATAGGTATAGCCAAACATGATCTTGAAAAAATCTTCGAGCCTTTTTACACCAAGAAAGCAATGGGACGCAGTGGCACTGGACTTGGTTTGGCTGTGGTCTGGAATATTGTTACTGATCATAATGCGACCGTAAATGTTAGCAGTGATAGTAAAGGCACAGCGTTTACAACGTATTTTCCAGCTACTTTGAAAGAAAAGCCCGTTCCTGCAAAGGACAATGATATTGCAGATCTTATTGGAAAGGGTAATGTTTTAATTGTTGATGACGAAAAGGATCAATGTAGAATTGCTTCTCAAATGCTCGAGTCTTTAGGCTATTCAACAAAATCTGTTTCGAGTGGAGAGGAGTCTGTTGAATTTTTGAAAAACAATTCTGTTGATCTTGTAATACTTGATATGATCATGGGAACTGGAATAAATGGACGCCAAACATATGAAGAAATCATAAAGATATGTCCAACTCAAAAAGCTGTTATTGTGAGTGGCTTCTCAGAAAGCGATGATGTTAAAGCTTCCCTTAAGCTTGGAGCAGGTGGGTATATTAAGAAACCATACTCAATGGTACAGCTTGGAATGCTTGTCCAATCTGAATTACTGAAGAAATAGACTTACCCACCCGTATTAGTAGATGGTGCTAAATTACAGTCTCGTATGATTAAATTTCTCATTTACGTGAATATTTCGCCCTCATCGTCACCGTATGCTAATTCATTTTCACTTTCAAAATCAAACCTATCCCAAAAAGAAGGCGCTACATTTTGTTGTGTAACCTGTGAATCTACCAAAGCCGTACTGAAGGCTTGTTGTCTGGCTAGCAGGCAAAAAGATTCGAGCGTTTCGTCGATTCTGCCGGTCATTGCAGCAATCAAAGAAGGAAGTGCGCAGGCAGGAAGTTCTTTTTGGTTCCATCCACCAGGAAGAGCGAACACAAAGCGCAGCCCAGCCCTGCGCACGCGGTTACCCATGAATACTTTTTGAGGTAATTGATCGCTGGAAATTGGAGGGCGGGAGAAGTCAATAATTGCTGCATTGTTTGGTATGGTATGTTCAAGTCCAGATGCCATGAAGTCTTCGCCTTTGGGCATAAGGTTTATGACATAATCAATGTCTCGGAACTGTTTTTTTTCTAAATCTGATTGAACAGGAACAACTTTGCCACGTATGGTATATCGAACATTTGTTATTGAGCAATTATAGCCCTGATTTATCAGATATTCCTGTACGGTTGTACCAAGATCTCCTCCACCAATCACAGCAACGTTCTGTTTGCGCCGAAGAGTATGTTCCTGCCTGGCGACCCAGTTGATGGCTTCATGTATACTGAAAATATTGCCATTCTTAGATGTGAAAATTGGTGGATCCATGGGGATATTATGACGGCGGGAAAAAATAGGCCCTAATTGTCCAGCCAGGCCAATAGTTTGAGCACCTGCCAATTTACGGTAATAATGCATATTATCGACAATACTCACTGCAATATGTCGATTTTTTTTGAAGGCCAGATCTCTGGGCGAATCAGAAATAACAAAATATATTCCCATGGGAAGCCAACCATTCATTATGAGACCAGCTGGTATTGTTTTTCCTGCAATATAATTTCTAAAAAATCGAATATTCGGACAAAAACCAAGAATTTCGATTTCATCAGTGGGATAAACGAGAAAAACTGTTTTGAAAATTCCCGTTTTACCAAGGGTATAAATGAGTAGACACAAGGGCCAGTGAAGAATGATCGCGAGGGGTAAGAAAAATGATCTGGCGTAACAAATTTGTCATTGTTGAGTCCTTTATGTTGAAAAATACTCTGAGAACAAAGTAAGTCTAGCTAACACATCCTGTCTTATACTAATTCGGAATGTACCGTATATTTCTATAGTAAAATGCATAGTTAAAGAGTTTTAAATTTTTATAAAATTCTTCATTATGCAAATAATATCCATAACAGTATTCTTGTTGGATGACAATAACATATAATAATATAAAGCTATTGGGGTTGTTTTGGTGAAAGAAAACAATTTATAAAATCGTCTACTAAAGAGAAGTATGCATATTCAATTTATGTGAATCACTTTCTGAGTTTTTCAGGTTCAATACAAAACCACTCAATAAAGCTTCAGCAAATTAATAAAAGAGTGAAGGGGATTTCAGTTTTTGTGATTCATCTTGACATGAGAAACGCAGTTTCATATTCTGAAGTTAAGTTTCATAAACGATATGATAAAGGATTATTCTTACGTGGTTTCACTAAATTGAAGGTGAGACCTTGTTAAGAGATTAAACATTCACTGATGTATTTTGAAAGCACACTGCATGTCTCGCTGACAATAATGTAAACTCTGCACAGTCAGAAAAAAGTAGTTTGTTGGCATTGGATGGCATTATCAAATTCAGTTAATATATAATGATGAATACCATAACTAGCTATTGGCTATCCCTACTTTGCAGCATGATAAATGGTACAAGCAATGCTGTGGTTTTTTCTACTGAATCTGGCACTAAATCCTATTTGCCAATTGTATATTGGCCTGAAAAAAACAGTTTAGCTAAATACGCTGCTCCAGCTGTAACAGCAGCACTTTCAAAGAAACAATGCGTTTTATTGCAACAACTGGACGGTTCCGATAAAACCGGTGAACCTAAAGATTTAATAGCATGCCCTTTATTGCTTGATGAAGAACTTTATGGAGTTGTCGTAATTCAGATGCCAAGCCAGGCATCTGAGCAGCGGCAAAGCACAATATTCCAGGTCAAGACGGCGACCGTCTGGTTTGAAGCCATGATCAGGGGAGGTTCTTCCACCAGGAAAAACGCATTAGTCGCCATAGTGGAACTTGTCGCATCATGCCTTGAACACGAAGAGTTTCAGGAAGCAGCCACTGATGTGATGACTGATCTAGCATCTCGTCTTTTCTGTGATCGTGTGAGTATTGGATTTCTGCATGGGACTGGGGTAATTGTAGAGGCTGTTTCGCATAGTGCCAAATTTGATCGTAATTCAAGTTTGATACGAGACATTGGCGAAGCAATGGATGAGGCTATGGATCAGGATACAACAATTATGTATCCTGTAATGAATGACGATGTTTTTCTCCTTCGCTGCCATACTACTCTTGCAAACGCTCATAAGGTTGGCTCAATATTAACCATACCTTTTGCGGTCAATGGAAGGATTGCTGGTTCTGTGTTAATCGAGAGACCTTCAGACAAGCCGTTTGACAAGACAGAAACCGAACAGTTTAAGCAAATTGTTTCGATGGTTGGACCTGTACTTGAAGTAAGGCGTCGTGATGAGCAATCATTGTTGCATAGAGTGCAAAATTCATTCAAACAGCCACTCGTTAAATTATTTTGCCCGGGACATATCGCTCTAAAACTTGGACTCTTTTGTTCAATTCTTACTTTGGCAATACTTACTTTTGTTTCTGGGCATTATCGTGTCACTGGCATCTCAAGGCTCACGGCTCTAACACAACGAGTAGTGGTAGCCCCACAAGATGGCTATATAGCTGAGGCTAATGTCCGACCTGGAGATATTGTACAAAATAAAGACATACTCGGAGCTCTTGATGATAAGGATCTTAAACTGGAGTACAGAAGATGGCAGAGCCAACTGGAACAGTTGAAGACTGAACATCGAGATGCTTTTGCCAGGCATAAGCGTTCAAAAGTTGCAATAATCAAGGCAAGGATTGATCAGGCTAAAGCCCGGTTGAATCTTGTTAATGAACAACTCATCCGTACACGATTTACTGCGCCCTTTGATGGAATGATTGTCAGTGGCGACCTCAGCCAGGCACTTGGGGCACCTGTCGAAAAAGGTCAAGTGCTTTTTACTGTGGCTCCGCTTGACACATATCGTGTCATTCTTAAAGTAGATGAACGTGATATTGGCAATGTCAAAAATGGACAGCAAGGTAAGCTTGTTTTATCTGGTATACCAGGAAAACCATTACTTTTTACAGTGGAAAAAATCACTCCTGTATCGATTGCAGAAGAGGGGCGAAATTATTTTCAGGTGGAAGCGGAAATTGATGATAAATCAGATTTACTTCGTCCTGGTATGGAAGGTGTTGCTAAAATAGAAATTGATCAACGGAAATTAATTTGGATATTAACGCATAATTTGGTGGACTGGTGGAGGTTATTGGTGTGGAAGTATCGACCATGATGCCAGTAGCTTTAAAATATTTACCTTTCAACTCTACTGACATTCATGTCTCTGTATAGCGCTTACTGGTATAGGGTGGCAAATGTCAAGCCACGTCTATGCAGTCATGTCCGGCTCCATCGACATATCTATCGCGAACAGGCCTGGTATGTACTGCAGGATCCTTCATCCAACCGTCAGCACAGGTTCAATAAATCAGCATACTTTATCATTGGAATGATGGATGGAGATCGAACGGTGCAGCAAATCTGGGATGCAGCCATTGCCGCACTAGGAGACGATGCTCCTACTCAGGATGAAGTTATTCGTCTCTTCGGACAGCTTCACTTCACAGATGTTTTACAAAGCGACATCTCACCGGATACTCTGGAAATGCTTGATCGCCGTGACAAATTGCGCAGTAAATGGAAACAGCGATTAATGAATCCATTTTCCCTGCGTTTTCCCTTGATTGATCCTGATCGATTTCTTGTTAAATGGATGGCGCTTGTGAAACCGATTTTTGGACGGGCAGGACTCTTACTCTGGCTTCTGGTCGTTGGATCTGCCTGTATTCTTGCTGTGCTCAACTGGCCTGAGCTTACCCGAAATGTGGCAGATAGGGTGCTGACTCCCCAGAATCTGTTTCTTCTCTGGCTTGTCTATCCAATTGTAAAGCTTTTCCATGAGTTAGGTCATGCCTTTGCTGTTCGCATCTGGGGAGGTGAAGTGCATGAGATGGGTGTTGTGCTTCTTGCTTTTACCCCCATTCTCTACGTGGAGGCTTCTGCTTCCGGTGCCTTCCCTGATAAACGTAAACGTATGCTTGTTGCTGCTGCCGGAATGGCTGTTGAGTTGTTTATTGCCGCTCTTGCATTATTTCTCTGGGTAAATATCGAATCGGGCAAGATCAGTGCAATTGCCTATAATGTAATGTTGATTTGCGGCATATCCACTCTTTTGTTTAACGGAAACCCACTGTTACGTTTTGATGGTTACTATGTGTTTGCAGACTGGATTGAAATACCCAATTATTCAGGGCGTTCAACCCGTTATCTTGGCTATCTTTTGCAGCGGTATATTTTTGGCATCGAAGATGCTGTATCCCCAGTAACTTCTGAAGGTGAACGACCCTGGTTTGTCATCTATGGAATAGCGTCTTTTATCTACCGAATGTTTGTGATGGCAGCTCTTGCTCTTTTTGTCAGCAGTAAATTCTTTTTTGTTGGTATCATTATCGCCGTCTGGGCACTTTTCACTCAGATTCTTCTTCCCCTGATTCGAAATAGTTATAAATTTTACAGTTCCATTGGTGGACGCCGCAAGCGAACGCGTTTTATTACAGCCTCTTCAATTATTGCTGTTATTGCAATGATTTTACTCTTTGTTGTTCCCGTTCCTTTACGAACTGATGTTCAAGGGGTCGTCTCTCTGCCTGAGTACTCTCGCGTACGTGTCGGGACTGACTGTTTTATCAGCGAAATTCTTGTAGCGGATGGCACTATGGTACAAAGCGGTGATCCGTTGCTCCGCTGCGAAGAACCTTTTCTGGAGTCAGAGGTCAGGGTTCTTGAGGCAAATCTAAAAGAATCAGAAGCAAGATACAAAGCTGAAAATCATCAATCCCGTATGCAGAGGGATATTTTGAGAGAAAAAATACTCTCTGCGAAAGCTGATTTAGCCCGTACGCATGAACGTTTGGATGAATTAATTGTTGTCAGCCCTAATCAAGGCTTATTTGTGTTGCCTGAAGCAGAAAATCTGCCTGGTCGATTTGTAAAACAAGGTGCACTTCTTGGTTATATCATGGGAGCATCTACGTCTACGGTTGTTGTGGTTGTAAGCCAATCTGATATTGCTCTGGTGCGAGAACATACTACAGGTGTTCAATTGAGACTTGCTGGAAATCTTGATAAACCTTTTACTGCAAGTATTGACCGGGAAATCCCGGCTGCCTGCGATTGTCTGCCCAGTCCGGTTCTTGGCACCACTGGCGGCGGTTGTATTCCTGTTGATCCTGCTGATCCGAAGGGTGTACAAACACTCATTAAGACTTTCCAGCTTGAAATTAAATTACCCGTTGACCAAACTAACAGTAGAATCGGAGAGCGTGTATACGTCATGTTTGAACACGGCTATGAACCAATAGCCCTGCAATGGTATCGTTCATTGAGGCAGCTGTTCCTCAGCAGGTTTCATGTCTAGACCACAGCTCTCTCCATCTGATCTCTTATTACGACCGGGAATCACCTGCGGTTTTTATCCTGAACGTTCCCCAAAAACAGAAAACTGGTTGCAGAATACTGCCCATGCTCTTGCTGGAATTATTAAAACTGTAAATGTTTCAGAACGGCGGTGTCGGAAAATTGTTGCCTCAATTCATGATTATGGCAGAAAGTTAGAAAAGCTTAATGATGCAGCATTTAGGAAAGAAATACGAAACATTCGTATACAACTGCATCAGCATGGAATGACAAATAGTCTTACCAGACAGGCTTTTGCTTTGGTTCGGGAAACGGCCGGTAGAACGATTAATATGCGTCATTTTGACACGCAACTCATGGGCGGCTGGATCATGGTTCATGGGGGACTTGCTGAGATGGAAACTGGGGAGGGGAAAACGCTTACTGCTACCCTTGCCGCAGCAACTGCAGCACTTGCTGGTGTGCCTGTGCATATTGTAACGGTAAATGATTACCTAGTAACACGCGATTCACAGTTAATGGGGCCGGTTTACAAAGCCATGGGCTTGAGTGTTTCCACAATAACTGTAGACATGGATGCTGCAGCTCGGCGTAAAGCCTATTTATGTAATATTACGTACTGTACCAATAAACAGCTTGCCTTTGATTATCTTCGCGACCGTATTTTACTCGGCAACGATCAGGGACGTCTGCGACTGCAACTTGAGCGTTTACACGACGATAACGCACGTACTGATCGTTTATTTCTTAGAGGGCTTTGTTTTGCCATTATTGATGAGGCAGACAGTGTACTCATTGATGAAGCACGGACACCCCTTATTATATCGCGAAAAAGCGATAGTACCGACGAAGAACAGACATATCAGCAGGCAATGAGCATTGCCGGGGAGCTGCAATGTGGGAAAGACTTCATTCTTGATCTTACGGAACGCAGGGTTCAGTTAAGTGAAAAAGGAAACAAACGTCTGAAAGATTCGGCAAACCTTTTAGGTGGTGTATGGAACGGTGCCAGACGAAGTGAAGAACTAGTATGTCAGGCACTTTCTGCTAAATTACTCTACCTGCGTGATCACCATTATTTTATTCAGGATGATAAAGTATTGATAATTGATGAAAATACAGGAAGAGTAATGGCTGATCGAACCTGGGAACATGGTCTGCATCAAATGATAGAAATAAAGGAAAATTGTACCATCACCGGCAGGCGTGAGCATATGGCCAGATTGACATATCAGCGCTTTTTCAGGCGGTATCTTCGTCTTTCTGGAATGACCGGAACAGCACGTGAGGTGAGAAGGGAGCTCTGGGCGGTATACAGTCTTCCTGTGGTCAAAGTTTCTCCATATAAACCATGCATTCGAAAAGAGGAAGGGCAGAGAATCTTTGCTGGAAAGGCACAGAAATGGGCTGCTGTAATAAAAAAAATCAAAGAACAGACTAGGCAGGATCGTCCTGTACTTGTAGGAACCAGGTCACTTGCTGATTCCGAATATCTTTCAGCCCTGCTTGATGAAAAAGGGCTTCCCCACCAGATACTGAACGCGCGCCAGGATTCCCGGGAGGCTGAAATTGTAGCAAGAGCAGGAGGGAAAGGCTGCATCACGGTTGCAACCAATATGGCTGGTCGTGGTACTGATATTCCGCTAGGCGCTGGTGTGGCAGAAATCGGTGGTTTACATATCATCTCCACAGAACGCAATGAAGCACGGCGAATTGACAGGCAACTGTATGGGCGTTGTGGACGTCAGGGGGACCCTGGTAGCTATGAAACCCTTCTTTCACTTGACGATGAGCTTCTGCAGAGTTACTTGAGTGATTCAATCAAACGTCGCCTTGCCCGCCTTATTCAATCAAAAAGGATTGCATCCCAGGGCCTAGGCATGCTTGTGGTTTGTCGTGCTCAATCTGCACGGGAACGTCAAAATATACGTATACGCCGTGATTTGTTGCAGATAGATGAACAACTTGGCAGACTACTCGCCTTTAGCGGGCGAATGGAATAAGTTGTTGAAAACTCGTCAGATATAGGTAACCATACCGTAAAAACACTTTCGAAGTTGTAATCGGAGTTGCGTAGTACATTTCCATTATTCTCAAAAATTTCTCTCTTTTCCAATAAGTAATTGATAATAATCAAAGAATATCCTTACCGTATCCTTGTTCACTTTGGCATACATCCTGCAACGCTGTGTTTGAAATCCAAAATGATGACAGCAACATAAATATAAGACAAAGTCAAACCCGTCGTAAGGCGGGGACGGAAAGCTGCGGGTCCTGAAAATGGACAGCCGGGTTACCTTGTTCATGGGGTGATCCGGCTTTTTTTTGTCGAAATCGAAAGGGATGCAGCTTACATCCTTAGCCCTCAAGTATCTAGTATTCTATGGAGAATTGTTACAAATGAAATGTCATGCAATCCCTTATGTTATCTTGGCTCTCGTTCTGATTATTTGCATTGCCGCAGGGCCGGCAATTGGAAAAGAGATTGAAAAATTCGAAGGACTGATCGAACCGTATGAATTTGTGAATATTGGCACACCTGTAGAAGGGCTTGTGGAACAGGTCTATGTGGAAAGAAGCGAACAGGTTCAGAAAGGTGAGCCTTTGGTTCGTCTGGAATCATCTGTTGAAAGTGCAGTTGTTCAGCGTTCGCGTGCTTTGGTTGAAGTTGAAGGAGAAATCAAACTCCAGAAAGAAAAACTCGCATTTGCCAGACGTATGTTTAAAAGGGTCGAGGAACTCTTTAACAGTGAGGCTATTTCCGCTGAGAAAAAAGATCAGGCAGCAACCGAAGTCAGGCTCGCCAGTGCTTCTCTGCAAAAAGCTAAAGAAAGTAGAATACTTGCTCAGTTGGATCTTGTACGTGCCCAGGCAATGCTTGATCGGCGTACCATCAAAAGTCCTATTTCTGGAATCGTTGTTGAGCGGTTTGTTTCACCTGGAGAATTTGTTGACAATCAACCTTTATTGAAAATGGCACAGATGGATCCTCTGCGAATTGAAGTAATACTGCCAGTTGAACTGTTCCGGGATATCAAAAAGGGAATGAAAGCCGATATTAAACCGGAAAATCAGCAGGATGGAAAGTACAGTGCAACAGTTACAATAGTTGATAGGGTAATTGATCCGGCAAGTGGCACTTTTGGTGTGCGTCTGGCGCTTCCCAACCCTGATTACAAACTTCCAGGGGGGCTAAAATGTACAGTACATTTTTTAAAAGACTCTGATGGTATATCTGAAGAAATTCCACTACAACAAAGAAAAGATGATACTGTTGCAAACTATTGCACAAGCTCTCCATCGCACATTAATTAGGAATGAAGAAATCAACAAAACTTTCTCAGTCACCGATCTTTGAAGAGCTGGAACCCCGACTCCTGTTTTCAGCAGACGGAGTCGAAGGTCTTGTAACTGAGGTGATTCAAGAACAGAGCATTGATGAACCACCTCCAATTATAGCTGAACAAACCATTTCTTTCACTGACGAACCTGCTGCTGACACTCCTCCACAATCTGCTCAGGAGCAAAATGCAGCCGAACCGGAGTCAAGCGAAGAACAGGCTGACACTACCGCTATCTCAAATGCAGAACAACCCGTTGACCAGCAACAAACAGAACAAATCAGTTTCTCTCCTGATATTTCGATATCTGAATCTACCAGCGAACAATCAACTGCAACAGGCGGAGAACTTGTTTTCGTCAATGACAATGTTCACGACCACGAACAGTTGGTTGAAGACATTAGAGCTAACAACAGCAATGATCGCCCCATAGAAGTAGTTATTCTACACAGCAACAGCGACGGTATTATTCAAATATCAGAAACATTACACCATTTCAATGAACTCGATGCCATACATGTTATCTCGTACGGAGGCGATGGCCGTGTACAACTTGGCGAAACCTGGTACAGCAATGAATCTGGTGAGAACCAAAATTCGGCTGTGGCTGCATGGGGTGATTCCATGGCAGAAGATGGCGATATTCTGTTTTACGGTTGCGATATCGCCTCAGGGGATTTTGGCAAAGATTTTATTGACAACCTTGCCCAACGCACAGGAGCAGACATAGCGGCATCTGATGACCTGACAGGTGATAGTGCATCCGGGGGTGACCTGGACCTTGAATATTTCGCAGGCAGTATCGAAACTC
>Ga0256844_10000737_pt1 | contig 12450 bp, 8 predicted proteins | sample MusselsmetaG_FD_189100 | JGI IMG/M metagenome (GOLD analysis project Ga0256844, IMG submission 189100) | Mussel associated microbial communities from hydrothermal vent at the East Pacific Rise, Pacific Ocean - Mussels | ecosystem: Host-associated > Mollusca > Shell > Unclassified ... | reverse complement strand
CAAATATACATTAAAATAGTTAACAACCAGCATATGCTGGTTGTCAAAATAGTTAACTATCTAAACCTAACATCTTACCAAAGAGTTTATCTTCAATCATTCCCATTTTAACTGCTGGGAGTAGGTTGTTTTCTTCATAGTATTTAATCACTTGTTGTGGATCTTGACCAGACATCATCGCTTCATAGTAGATAGCTTGAGATACTTCTTGGTCTTCTACTGCGATTTTCTCTTCTTTAGCCAATGCATCTACGATGAATGTTGCTTTAACAGAAGCCACTGCATCTTCTCTTACAGAGTCACGAAGTGCATTGATTTTCTTTTCATTGTCTTTGTATGTTGCAAGCTCTTTTTCATCCATTTCTTGTGCTTTAGCATTTACTTTTGCATCTATCTCTTGCTCTACAATGTTGTTTGGCAATGCAAAGTCAAACTTTTTCACCAACGCTTCTACAAGCTTAGGTTTTAAGTCTTCGTTGTACACTTTAGAAAGCTCAGTCGTTTCTACTTGTGTAGTTACTTTTTCTGTAAGCTGGGCAAGTGTTGCTTTTTCATCATTGAGAAGTTTTTGTGCAAGCGCATCATTGATTTCAGCATCTTTTTGCTCTTGGATTTCATGAAGTACCACTTTAAATGTCGCCTCTTTACCTGCAAGGTCTGCTGATTGGTACTCTGCTGGGAAAGTAACCACTACATCTTTTTGCTCTTCATATTTCATACCGATGATTTGTTCTTCAAACCCAGGGATAAATGAACCCGATCCAATTTTAAGTTGGAATTTTTCAGCTTTACCACCATCAAAAGCCACACCATCAACAAAACCTTCAAAGTCAATCACTGTCATGTCAGCATCTTTTACAGTACGTTTACGCGCTAGTTTTTCAAAAGGTGCTTGCTCTGCTGCCATCTCAGACAGTTTTGCATCTACATCTTTTTTAGCAGCTTTTGGTTTTTTAAACGCAGGGACTACATCCATGTAGCCTTTTAAGTCAAATACGGGTCTAGTAGAAACTTCTACTTCTACTTCTATACCTTTGTCTGTTTTCTCATATTTTTTAAACCCTGGCTGACCTATCATATCTGCGGCATTTACTTTTGCTTTTTCAAGACCCGCATCGATAAGCGCTCTTAGTGCTTCACCCTCTGCATCTTGTGCCAGTTTATCACCGTGTAGTTTTTTGACTACATGTGCAGGTACTTTACCTTTTCTAAAACCATCTACTTTCATCTCTTTACCAGCTTGAACAGCCAATTTTTCTACATTTGCATCAATTGCTGCTGCATCAAGTGTACCACTTACGATGATATTTGCATCATCTACTTTTTTTACTGTAACTTTCACTACAATCCTTTGTATTTATAATTCCGTGATTTTAGCGAAATTTTGATAAAAAGGGTATTTATAGTAGTATAGTAAATATATGCACCACATCAAGGAGCTGTAAAAATATGCAATCATTAAAGAGAATTTTTACCAGTGACCACAATTTTTCAGAAAATGAAAACTTACAAAAGTTTCGTTTTACCTTACTACATTCCCTCCTAATCATCTCTATTCTCTTTACCTTCATAAACTATGCAGCATCTATTTTTGAAATCTTCAAATTCGATATCCGATATGAATATTTTTTATTGGCCCATATTTTAATATGTATCTTCTCATTATACCTTTTAAAGAAAAACAAAAACTACTACTTTTTAGTTGCAAATATTGCCATTATCAGTGCTTCCATACTCTTTTCTGCCGCATTGCTTCTTATCATTGCTGATGAATTTAGATTGATTTGGTTTTTTCTTCTTGTGTTTGGTAGTTTTATCCTCTTGGGAAAAAAATATGGTTTATTTGTCATGATGTTTGTATTGATTGTCATTTTTATTGTAAACAAATTATATGAATTGCATCTTTCAACTTTTGCTCTTTTTACTTTTTTTAATGCCCTACTTATTTTTACAGCATTTGCTTACTTTTTTCTGGAAAAAATAGAAAGTGATGCCTTAGAATTTACAACTCTCAACAAAAAACTTCAAGAAAAAGTCTCTTTAGAAGTACATCAGCGTAAAGAACAAGAACAACTACTCTTACAACAGTGTCGCCTTGCATCTATGGGTGAGATGATAGACTCCATTGCACACCAATGGCGTCAACCTCTTATGAATATCAATGCCATTTTAATGAATATGGAAAGAGGCATTGAAATTAAAGAAGACCCTAAAGCATATTTGGCACACAAGATGGATGAAGTTATCACGCTCACTACACATATGTCTCAAACCATTGAAGATTTCAGAGCACTGCTAAAAGCCGATAAACAAAAAACACATTTTCATATTGACAAATCCATTCACCATGCACTAGAACTTTATGAAACAGCACTTAAAGACATTGACGTGAAAGTAACAGAAACACATAATGTCACTTTTTATGGCTACCATAATGAGCTTCTTCAAGTGGTTATTATACTTCTTGATAATGCTATTAACGCCCTCCAAGTCCGTGAAATCACCTCAAAAACAATTATAATAAAAGCTTCTGTAGACAACAAAGGTCTCTATCTCTCCATTGAAGATAATGCAAAAGGTATTGAAGAAAAATACTTACATACCATATTTGATCCTTATTTTACCACCAAAGAAGGTACAGGAGGCACAGGCTTAGGTCTTTATGTTGCAAAGATTATTATAGAGCAAAACATGCGAGGTACGCTAGAAACGAGCAATACCGATAAAGGTGCTAAATTTACAATAACGATACCAAAAGAGTGATTACATACAAGGATGGCACTATGCTAAAAAGTTTTTTTACACCCCAAGGTGACTTTAGTTCTCAAGAGTGGGTACTTCACTATAAAGTTATATCTATCCTTGTGATGTCTTTTGTTATCGGAACATACAGTACGCTATTTGGTATCTATCGTATCTATGAAGGTAATATAGTGATAGGGGTAGTAGAACTGTTCATGGGACTTGTGTATGCAATCTCTTTCATTTCTTTACGTAAAAACATTACCCATTATCTACTCTTTTCTAGAATATTTTTTGTTTTACTCTATCTCATGATGATTATCCTTTTTCTTTACGTCCCCAATGAAGTTAGCAGTATGCTTTGGACCTCTGCTGCACTTATCATTATATTTTTCCTCCTTGACTACAAAGGAGGCATTCTTTTTTTAACTCTTTTTATTCTTTTCATCCTTTATCTTCTTTTGTATAATGATAATTATAAAACAGTCGATTATATTAACTGGATTGCCTCTTTATCTGCTGTTTCTTGGGTCATGTATTTCTATGAAAAACTTAAAGAAAAAGAAAAAGCCTCGCTACTTTTGAATGCACTAAAACTCCAAGAAGAAGTAGATAGGCAAACACATAAACTACAAATACTCAACAACAATTTAGAAGAACGTGTCAAAAAAGAGCTAAAACATAGAGAAGAACAAGAGCAAATGTTTTTACACCAAAGTAGACTAGCAGGTATGGGAGAGATGATAGACTCTATAGCACACCAATGGAGACAACCCCTCATGAATATCAATGCCATACATATGAATATGGAAAGAGCCATAGAAACCAAAGAAAAATCACCTGTGTATCTAGCTAAAAAAATGGAAGAGGTGATTACCCTCACCACCCATATGTCTCAAACCATTGAAGATTTTAGATCTCTGTTTAAAGAAGACAAAGTAAAACATACATTTCATACCCATGAAGCGATGTCCTATGCACTACAACTTATTAAAAGCACTTTATCTCATATTGATATTCATCTTGTCTCAACGAAAGAGCTTACCTATCATGGCTATAAAAATGAATTAATCCAAGTTTTTATCATATTACTAAGTAACGCTACTGAGGTTTTAGAAGCAAGAGATATAGAAGAAAAATATATTGACATAGAGATACAAGAAAAAGAAAAATACTTAGTTGTAACCATAGAAGACAATGCAGGTGGCATCAAAAAAGAAAATGTAACACATATTTTTGAACCCTATTTCAGTACGAAGAAACGTACAGGAGGTACAGGGCTAGGGCTCTATGTAGCCAAAATAATCATAGAACAAAATATGCAAGGTACCCTTAGTGTTTCCAATACAAACAAGGGTGCCAAATTTATGATAAAATTACCGAAATAGTCCATTTTTTACAATTGGTTACACTTTTATGTCATACTTAAAAGAATCGATAAAATCAAAGGAGCACGAGATGCTAGGTATACTTAAAAATCATTCTATACTTTACGTAGAAGATGAACCAGAGATTCAAGCAAATATTACAGAGTATTTAGAAAGTTATTTTGGTACGGTACATGTTGCTTCTGATGGCAAAGAGGCTCTCACTCTCTACTATGAATATCATCCTGATGTACTTCTTCTTGACATCAACCTTCCTTCACTTTCTGGTCTTGAAGTCGCAAAAGAGATACGAACCATAGACCAAGCTGTCAAAATAGTCATGCTCACTGCCCATACGGAAAAAGAGAAACTACTCACTGCAACAGAACTCAAACTCACCAAATACCTCATCAAACCCATCGCACCTAAACTTTTTAAAGAAACCATGGAACTTTTAGCCCAAGAACTCAGACATAACCCTTCACGTTTTGTGAACTTAGCAAGTAATTGTGTCTGGAATAAAAAGCAAGAAGTACTACGCATAGATGATGAGCCTGTTCCACTCACAGAAAAAGAACATCGCCTTCTCAAACTCTTACTGTCCCACAAAGGTTCCATGGTAAGCTACGAAGAGATTATGATACACGTCTGGGAAGATGCTTTTGACAAAGAGATCTCTTTAGGTTCCATCAAAAACCTCATCTCTCATCTACGTAAAAAACTCACTCTTGTGACGATAAATACTGTTTATGGAAAAGGGTATTTACTTAAATAAGCTTTTTTCTACATATTTGTTTCTTTGTGACCATTCGTGACACTCTTTTGTCATACTTCATTATATAAACTTACAAAAAAAGGAATATATCATGAAAAAAATTAATAACTTTAGTGCATACGAAGGAGTTCTCCCATATGCTAGTGAACTATTTGGTATTTATCAGCCAATGCTTGGATGGAAATCTAAGCGCATAAAAGACCGAACTAAAAAAGGTTTTGATAACGATTTTAGAAAAAAATATCCATCTGATAAGCTAACTGGTGAGGCAGAGCCTACATACAATGACAATGGAACGATTAAAGATATAAGTGTAGATATTGGGAAGAAGGTATGGGGCGACCCGGAATATACGGATCCGGAAAATCCTTATTATGATGAAGCCCCTGTGGTAATGCATTTTATAAAAAATGCATTACCCTCCAATAAAGATGACCGTAATCCTGATATATGGAATAATTTATTAACTGAAGATAATATAAAATCTATACTCTCAGAAGGAGTCAAGCCAAAAGTAATGAATTTGTATAAAGAAAATGCCGAAATGGTAATCGAAGAAAAAGAAGCACTTGCTAATTTGAATAGCTATACTATAGAGAAACTCAAATATGAATCCAAGGCTGCAGGTTGGGTAAAGAAACTTATAGATAAAAAAGCATATGATAAATTAGAAGATGTAATTTTTAAAAAAAATAATGAGAATAGCTCTAGTCCAGAGAAAAATAAATATGATAATCCTTTAGAGATGTTTGACCCAAATAAAGACATAAGTAATGTAAGTTTATCTCCCATAGGCATTGTGCATCTTTTTCGTCAGTATTTCTTTGAATTTGATACATTTCTTGGTTCTCCGGTAAGTCATATTTGGCTAAGTCCTGGAGCATCTGTAGAACTTGAAGAAGTGAGTACTAGAAAAACCATTACCGAACAAACTTATGAAAATACATTTGATATAACACTAAAAAATGAAAAAACGACTACTATTGAAGATGAAATTTCAGAATCTATCAAACAATCAAACCAATCTGATACAAGCTTAGGTATGAATGGGTCTGTCTCCCATAGTTGGATAGGAGGAAGTGCTAACGCTTCAGCCAGCATCGATTTAAACAGAACTCAAGAAAAGTCTCGTGAGATAACCCACAGACGTATGCGACAGCAAAGTACCAAACTATCCACCGAAATAAGAAAAAATTACACGTCCACATTTCGTACTGTCTCTGAAGAAACTGACATTACAAGTAAACGCTATGTCATAGGTAACGAAACTGATACGATGATAAATTATGAGCTACGCAGAAAAATGAGACAAGTTGGTGTACAGGTTCAAGATGTTGGAACGTATTTATGTTGGCAAACTTTTGTAGATACACCTAGTGACCAACTTGGTGTAGCAGAACTCATACATCTTGCAAAGTCTCCTAATATTGGTAACAAGCAGGCTCCTGAGGCTATTCCTGCTCCTCAGCCTATAACCACAAGTCGTAATATTTCAATACCCTTTATTCAAGTATCTGATGATGGTGAGGCAGAAAAAGATGACACTTACGGAAATTATTCTGATAAGCATGGAGGGTCACTTAAGGAGGTTGAGACAGAGACTTGGGATAACCCAGAGTATATTCAGGCAAAATTCCCTGGATTAACCGCTATGTGTACTCATACTGGATACAAATTCGACAGTATGCGTGTAGAAGTAAATGGTAATGCTATTGTACTCGAAGTTATAAATAAAAAAACATCTACTGGAAAAGTTACTTATGATCTTAAATTGAAGAGTGTTAACTTTCAAGGAAGTCCTTCTATTCAAATTACAGTAAAAGTGAAATGGATTCCAGAAGATGAGATTATTGAAGAAATTACACTAAAAAATAAAGAAAAACTTAATGAGTTTACTGAGAGGGAAAGAGTTGAATTTGAAGCAGCCTTTGTAGAGTCTGCTCAAGAACGTGTCAATATTGCAAGCCACGTGAAACAAAGAAAATTTGAAGAACTACGTGAAGAAGAACGTATAGTCATATATCGTGTACTCATACAAGATATGTTAAGTAAACATATATCAATGCCCGATGACAGAACAAGACATGTTGTTTCAGAATTGTTAAATACTATATTTGATATAGATAAAATGCTTTATTTTGTTGCACCAGAATGGTGGCGCCCTCGTAACCACCAACAACATAAATATGCATCTGGTGAAAACGTAAAGAACTATGAAGAACATATTATATCATGGAGTGATAGCAGAGGAAATCATAAAGATAATTATGTCATCACCGAAGATTCAAAGCCTGCTAAACTAGGAAGTTCGCTTGGATGGCTACTTCAACTTGATGGCGACAATATGCGTAATGTATTTTTAAATGCCCCTTGGGTTAAAGCTGTTTTGCCTATTCGTCCAGGACAAGAAAAAGCTGCGATGAATTGGCTAAGTCAGGCAAACATAGAAGGAAATGATGGTCTAGATAATGACTATGCTGCTTCACAAGATGAACTTGATACTATTCCACACAGTGGTTCTCAACCTACAATACGAGATGCCATTTATCATCTATGTGATAAAGTTAAAGAAAAGCATGAAAAATCTTATACTGTTGGTAAATACCCCGCAGAAGAGATACATGATGATAATCGTATTAGTGCTACTCCCATAGATAAAGTATATGAACATGGTTTTTATGCATTAAAAGATGGCTTTCGTGTGCAGCAAGGAGAAGAAGCTTTTGAAGTTTTTGATCAATGGGTAGAAGTATTGCCTACAGATCAGGTTGTACCAGTTGAAGTTGAATATGACCCAAAGACAGGTAGGCAAATATGAGTTCTATAACTGAAGTGTTGCCCAACTAATCCAAAGTTCTACAAAATGAAGAAGGATTAGGAATATGGACTGAGCTAACATTATATAATGAAATAGGAGTGACTTATGTCAACTAGGTTTAAATTTTGCAATGATACGATATTAGGTGAACTTAAGCAGGGGAGACCTCTTTGTGGGCCAATTATAAGAAGAAGCACTACTCAAGAGGTCTATATATGGGTAGCCTTGTATATAGATGCTACCCTTGAGGGCACAGTATTTAATGCAACTGCTTCAGAAACATCCATTACCCCGCTAGGAAAATCAAAGAACACTGATGTACAAAAAAGTAAGTTAGGCAAGCATTTATATATTTATTTAGTAAAAATACCTCAAATATCTGGTGGATACCCTGTAGAGAAACTATTATCATACGACCTTAAAATAAAGAAAAAATCTATCCTTAGGGACAAAGGAGATGATTTTACATATGGGGAATACGCATTTCCTACTTTTATTTTACAAGGAAAAGATGAAGAACTTCGACTCTTGACAGGTTCATGTCGTAAAGCACATGGTTTAGGAGAGGATGCCATGGCAGCGATGGATGATCAGCTACTAGTAAGCGATAAAGAAAATAGACCCCATGCACTTTTTCTTACTGGTGACCAAATCTATGCAGATGATGTTCCTCATTGTATGTTAGAATACCTTTCTAAATTAGGAGAAGAACTAATAGGACAAGAATATACTCCCGGCATAAAAGGTGGTGGCATAGGCAAATCTTATATTAAACCTGGGAAACGGCAATATTACGTTGAAGAACATGCGGGATTTACATCTACTCATGCGGCAAATCATCTCATAACTTTTGGTGAATATGCAGCTATGTATTTAATGGCATGGAGCCCTATAGTTTGGGAAAAATTTACATGTACAAAGTATTCTAATTCTAAGATTGATTCAGCTGTGCAAAAAAGAGAAATAGACAGAACCAAAGTATATGAAAAATCTATTCATCAAGTAAGAAGACTACTGGCAAATATCCCAACCTATATGATGTTTGATGATCATGAAATTACCGATGATTGGTTTATTAACAACACATGGAAGACTAATGTTCTCAAAAAATCTCTTGGAAAGCGTATCATCTCAAATGGACTAGCCGCATATTGGGCTTTTCAGGGTTGGGGGAATATGCCTGAACATTTTCCTTCTCCACAATATAAACATTGGGGTAATGGCAAAAAAGCTAATATATCTTTAAAACACATCATTGAAAAGCATTTAGAACAATTTTGGACAGACAAAAAAGGTTCTTTACTAAGAGATAGTTATAAACTACGTTCAATCATATATGATGCGTATCTTAGTGAAGGAGTCATTGATGCCCCCATCTCTAATAATCAGAGAAACTGGTCATTTGTTGCTCCTACACAGCCTATATCTCTTTTTTTAGATACTAGAACAACAAGAGGGAATGAGGTGCTTCCCCTTTTAATGGATCCAATTATTTATAAGTATATTAAAAAGATACTATCGCCTGATACAAAATCTATCAAAAATAATGGTATTATTATTATTGCACTCACTCCTATTTGGGGCATAGAAGCCATAGAGTCTATGCAGTCACTTACCGCAGATATACATAAACTTGTAAAGAAGGATTTACCGAATGGAATCTATAGTGCTGACGCTGAATCATGGCGAATAAACATAAAAAGTCTTGATGACTTATTCAAGTTTTTATATGATATTGAACCAAAGATATGCATTGCAATTTCTGGAGATGTTCATTATGGATTTATGTGCGAAGGAAATATACGTCTGGCTTATAAAAAACCATCAAAGAAAGTACCATTTATACAAATTACTTCCAGTGCACTAAAAAACGAAACATATACTAACCCTTGTGAGGGGAAGACATTACCGACAAAAGGTTTTAATTTGAAAAAAACAATTGATCGAATTCTTGTTTTCATTAAAAATTGTACGGCAAGTGCACCAACTAGTAAATTGGCCTTATTAATAATCACTCTACCAAATATTGATCCCACAAACAGATTTACTAGTTCCCTAGTTAATGCCCTAAAGTACCGTATAAAAATGACTAATATCCTTGAAATAATTCAGTTTAGAAAACCATTTAAACAGGATATGCTAATTAAACAAAGTAACTATACTTCTGTAAATATAAAAACTATTACTATAGAAACAAGATTTTATTCAATCAAGAAAGGTAAAAATTCAAATAATAAATTAATAAGTAATTATACTAAACTATGTAAGATGTAAATTATATAATAAACGCATGATAAAAACCCACAAATCAATACAAAATCACGGAAGGCATGACCTTTTCCATGGTCTATTACAAATGCCCTTACCTTATTAATCTCCTAGAGGTGATACTTCAGTCAAAACTACTTTAAAACAACGATCTTCTTTTTTTAATGTTTCCGACACTTTATTACCATTCATGACACTCTTCTGTCATACTAACCATGAAACAATTATAATAAAAGGATAAATCAATGAAAAAGAACAAAATTTTAGTTTACGTATTTACTCTATTTGCTTTAGTAGGATGTGACCCTACAGTAAATGTAAAAAATCCAAATATTTCAGATCAAAAAGAGAACGAAGATGTTCCTAAAGAAACAGGGTGTATTGACTTTGAATCACCCTTTATAGTTGGTACAATGTATAAAGGGGGAAACTCAGGTAGAATTGTCTATACATCCCCCGACAATATTCAAATGTCAACCCATTTTTTTCATTGGACTAATGGAGGGACATTAGGAAGTGCAGGTATAGAAATCCCACCAAAATTATTTGCTGCGGGGCAAGCAATATTCATGAATAATATCAATCTTGGGTTTGATTTTACAAAAGTTGGTTTTCCTGTTTCTAAAGTAACATTTCAATATCTTGATTTGGGTGGCTTTGAGAACTTTAGTGTAAATGATCAAAAGGTCTATATTGGGGAACTCAGGAAAGTTTCATCAACTATCGCAGGAGTTAATATTCAAATACTACCAAATTCACAGTTCCCTCAAAATACATCTGGAAAAGTTATCATTACTGGTAATATTGAAACAGTTAAAATAGGTGGACAAGAACTTTTTATTGACAATGTATGTATGGGTAAGTAGTCATTCTATAATTTAATGTAACTATATTTTGTAAGTAAAATTCAATACAAATATAATAAGAGGTGCTGGGAATAAGTACTTCCTCCCCTCCCTCATAGACTATACTATCTAACACATTATTTTATGCCTCAGTCAAACAAAAAACCCTACTTTCCTAAAGCCAATATCTCAAAATTTACCGAAATATCTACTTAACTTAGTTGACATTTTTTGACATATCTCTGCTATCATTTTAAAAAATAAAGGAACAAGATGTACAAAAACGTCTTATATGCACTCAATATTTTATTATCTCTATCAACATTTTGTACTGCTTCACAATTTAAATCATCTAATGTAGAAAAAAAGTATTTTCTTAAAAATGAACTTGAGATCGATGAAAAGCTAAAACAAAACTTGCGTTTTGGCTTTTCAAGTACTACAGGAAATGCAGAGACTATGTACTTCAATGGTAAATATACACTTTCCTTTACCCAGTCTGGATACCGTAACTTACCTCTAAAATTTTCACTTTTAAGCAATGCTTATTTCAACAAAAGTAAAAACAAAAAAAGAAATGAAGAATATTTGATAGATGTGGGACTGGAGCAAGTACTCTATAAAAAATGGTTAGGCTATATGTTTGCACGCTGGCTGAAAAGTCCTAACATCCAAAAATATAATCATAAAATTTCTGCCAATTTTGGGATAGGGAACAAAATAATCGACAATGACGACCATTCATTGAAAATAAAAATAGGTATTGCGCATCATGCTGAAAATTATAGTACTGACAAAGATACGAAAAGATATGAGTCTCTCAATGAATACATTGAATACCATAATAAAATCAATGAAAATAGCGATATTAACATCAAACTTGGTACTATACAAAATCTATCTGACCTATCTAACGATTATGAAATGCTTGGGGTAATTGGCTTTGACTTTGCTATCTCTAAAAATATTCGTTTGACTATTGAAGAAGAGCTCCATTATGAAGCCATTCCCACAGAAGGACTTGAAAAGCTAAACTCAAAATCTCTTATGAGTCTTGGTTACCTGTTTTAGTCATTAAAACTTTGTTATACTCTTTAACTTTATAGCTTTAGCCAATACTAGCATTTTTATGCAAATCATTTTTACCTCATTTTCTTAGTTCATGACGATTCATGACACTCTTTTGTCATACTGTACAAAAGGAGCATGATTATGGCTCAGAAAAAAGAAGACTCCAAGTCCAATGCCATTGATATACCTTCAGTATCTCTTCCTAAAGGAGGAGGTGCACTTAAAGGTATAGATGAAAAGTTTTCTGTCAATGCCGTCAATGGTACTGCATCTTTTTCCATCCCCCTGCCTGTCTCTTCTGCACGTGGGCTTAGCCCTGCATTGACTCTCTCCTATAACTCAGGAGGAGGCAATGGTATTTTTGGATTGGGCTGGGCTTTGGGTCTCTCTTCTATCAAACGAAAAACAGACAAAGCTTTGCCCAAATACTTTGATGACATAGACTCTGATACCTTTATTTTTTCTGAAGCTGAAGACTTAGTACCTGAGTATCAGAAAGAATCTGATGGTTCTTTCTCTAAAGATGCCAATGCCCAATACATATTTAAAGTTTCTTCTTCTGGG
>Ga0256844_10000736_pt1 | contig 12460 bp, 38 predicted proteins | sample MusselsmetaG_FD_189100 | JGI IMG/M metagenome (GOLD analysis project Ga0256844, IMG submission 189100) | Mussel associated microbial communities from hydrothermal vent at the East Pacific Rise, Pacific Ocean - Mussels | ecosystem: Host-associated > Mollusca > Shell > Unclassified ... | reverse complement strand
CTTGTAGCATATACTCTTGCATCTTGTTGAAGACTGTCCACAAGTCTTTGTGTGTATCTTCTTTTCTCTTAGCCACAGTGAGCTGTAGAGGGTCCAAAACTGTTCCAGTGATGATTGGGTTAAGAATTGTATCTGTAGCCTTCTGAGCTAGTCTAGCGATGTCTCCGAAGGACATGTATCTAGCTTTCATCTCTTCAACCATCTCTTTTTGTTTAAGCTGGTTCTCTCTGTACATTGCCATGAACTGATAGATCTTACCTTGCCACTCTTTTTTGGTGTGAACAATAGATAATGATTGCATGTCTTCACCGTTGTCACTGAATACGATACCATTTGAACATACAGCTCTAAATGCACCTGAGTACAATTTAAGTGCTGATGATCTGTCTGATGAGTTAAACAGAACCAAGTTTGAATGTACACCTGGAATAAGTTCAGCGTTAGGCATTCTGACCATCATCGCATGTTTAACGAAGTTTTCTTTACCTGCAATAGTTGTGCCTGAATTTAGCCAACCTGTAACCTTAGCCTCTGGTTCTATTGTTGTGATGATTTTCATTACATCTTCTGTAGAAATAGATACATATTTATCAGATACGTCACCGAATCCTCCGCGTTGTTGAATGATCTCTTGTTTTACTAGGTTATTGTTTTCGCCAATGATTAAGTCTGCCATGTTGTGTCCTTTGATTTATTATTGTTTGGTGCTCTTAGCTCTCCACTACAAAAAGTGGAGAATAAAAACACGCTAGTTGTGCTCTTCTGCGTTTTCTGCAATTGTATCTGGTGCCGTGTTGGCAATTTTATCTTGCTCCTCTTGTGGAAACTCTTCTTTGATATACCAATCAGAGAGTGATGCTAGATATTTAAAGTGTTGAATTGACATACCTTGGGCATCTACTGATGTCTGTACGTTTCCTTTTGCATCTGGTACTGAAAATTTAATTACAATACTTGCTCCATTTTCAAAATCTGGTGCCTCTTCAGGTTTAGTTGCTGGGGTTTCTGTTTCTGGTGCTTCGTTTTTTTTCATTTCTGTCCTTTTATTTTTGGGTTTACCATTCTATCTCAGAGGTTGTGTACATGTCAAGCTCCATTGGATTTCCGAAACTCTCGGTTGCGTCATCTTCGCCTACTGCAATCATTGCTCTGAGGTGTTTACCATCATAGTCATTGATGAAACTATTGATGATTTTTACTGCTGGATATGAGCTGTACCACTTAAGATCACTTGCTGTGTATCTTAGGTATTCATCATCAAAATCCTCTTCACTTTCTGGAATAAAATATTCCGTAAAGCCCGGTTCTACTACTGATGCTTGTTTGAGTGCATCTTCAAATAACTCTTTGTCTTCTTTGTTAATTTTTACAAACATTGTGCTACGATAGCCCATTATTTTGCCTCCATTTTTTTTTCAATAAAACTGTCAAAAGCATCCCACATATCATTCTCGATAGCATTAAGCCATCGGTCTGCTTTTTTGGTTGCTTGTGCTTCACTTAGGTCATAGTTGTTCATTAAAGCACTAACTGTCTCTTCGTGTACTGCTCCTGTAAAATCTTTAGTGTCTGCCATTATAGTTCACACTGTAGATTAACATAGTCGCTGAATTCCATCTCTCTTACGATAAATCTCAAGAGGTCATGGTCTGCCATGTCTTTCCAGAGTTTAGAGTCAGCTTCTTCTGAATGCATCTGTGCAAACTCACTGGCTTGATCATCTTTGTCTTTCTCTTCTGCTTCATCAAGAAGTTTTTTAAACTTTGGATAGCGATCTTCGATATCTTTGATGCCCTTTTTTACCGACTCGATACCTTCTTCATCATCAATGATGTATTCGATGAATCTTGGTTCTGAAATAGCTATTCCATATTTGCTCAAAGCATCTGAGGATTGCGTGGCAAACCAGAACTTCTGGTCATGCCCGGTTTCGTTGTTGGTGTAATATCTACCCATCGTCTTGCTCCATGAATTTTTTACCATAAGGATCTGTTTGAATTTCAGAACCAGTCCAAGTGTCCCAGCATCTTACTTTCATGTGCTCACCTTCTTGAGTGATTTCATAATAGTATTCTGCAAAGTACGTTTTGTAGTATTGTTTTTTATTTTTAAAGTCTGTTGTTGGTGCGTGTAGATAATATCCACCAGCTCCATCTTTGAAATATGCAACGAGTTGTGCAGCAAAACATGCCATACCGTTTGCAATCTTTCGTTCCTCTACAATAGATATTCCATTTACTACTGTAAATTGATTTACAAAATCAAGCAGGTCTTGTCCCATACCTGTAGGATAACCGTCCATTTGACGATACATCTCAATGATCTTGTTACCTTGTTCGTCTTTGACGACTGTGATTGATCTGGTTCCCATTTAGTCTCCTGTGTAAGCTAGTGGTTGAACTTCAATCATGAAGCCCATTGGTACATCATGCGTACCACCCATTTTAAATTTAAGTGAATTGCCTCTGCCCTTGTGTAGTTCAATAGAACCAGAGTCAAAACCTGCAACCTTGGAGATAACATCTTCTACATCTGAACATCTGGCTGTACCATCTTGTCCCTGCCAATTAGATTTACGTGCTATTAAAAGTAGCGGAAATTTTCGTTTCTTAAACGCATCTTTCACACCATATTTATAGTCGTCATAATACATCATGTCAATGTCTTCCGAGTATTCACCTGGTTCTGTGTCTTCTTTTTGGTCTTCGTCTAACTCATCATACGCCTCTTGTGTTAAGTATGCGTCTGATTGGTCATATTGTGCTACTAGCATTGGTTGTCCTTACTTTTTTAGTTTCCAAGAGTGAAGCCAGTCGATACCGTCTTCTGGTGTATTCCAGAAAGATAATTTATCGATGCGTCCCTCTTCTGCTTGTTTTTGATTGTAGATCATACAGTTGAAGCCCTTGAGTACAAGGTTGACTTCAAATTTGATGTACCAACCTTTGTCTCTAAGTTCTTCAAGTTTTGTGTAGTGTGATTCAGTCATACTGGTTCTCTAGTATGATGCAATATATGTGTAATATTTTTCTGGATCAATGTCTTTGAGTTGCTCTACTGTGATTCTCAAGTCATCGAGATACCATTCACCAATTTCGTATGAACCAAAGAAGAAACCTGATTGTGGAGGTAAAAGTTCATGTGCAAGATCTTTGTTTGGATAAACCATAACTTCATTCATCTTGCCACCGTAGCCTTCGACCTCTGTTTTAACAAGCTCTTGTCTTTCGAGTGAATCAATTACTCGTTCACATATTCCAGAAAGCTTGATAAGTTGTTCACCGGAGATTTCACCTTTTACATCATCTTCCCAGTCTTTTGTAATCCACGCATGAATCTGGTTCGCTTTTCGCCAATAGGCTACACGAGTGATAATTTCAGATACCGTATTTAACGGAATATCTAATTTTTTTTCATGATCTGTGCCAGTTCCGGTTGTGATGTCAATTGAACCAGTAACTTGTCTGTGTTTGTATTCTGCTCCAATATAGTGACTATATTCGAGGTACATATCAAGACCCATCTTAAGCCTCCTGTACGTTGAATTTTGTAAGCAATAGACTCATCGCATCTTCGATTTGAGCCTTGTCTTCAACGATGACTCTTTTCATTTCCATGAACTCTTCAGCTGTGTCTGGCATTTCACTTGCATTCATGTCACACTTGAATCTTGGTTCTGTGGGTTTGTCATCACGGTCATATCTACTTTTTGCAAAGAAATGCTTCTCTGTGTTAAGATTAATTCTGTCATGGGTGATGTCAACGCTTTCGATAAGAGGAAACTGTAGTCTAACAGCTCTCTCAAGTGCTGTATTTGTAGTGTATCTCTTGTCTTCGAGTGCTTTCCAGCTCCACAATGATCTCATTGCTTCATTTGCCTCATCAAGTATTTGTTGATCTTCGTCTGTCTCTGCTTCCATCTCTAAAAATTTTACTGCCATTTGTTATACCTTATCTGTATTGATTGTTAAGAAAACTATGCAGTCTTCCTCTTTGATGTAATCTGAATTTTTCATATTTAAATATGAATTAAATGCCTCTGGCGCACACTCATCTCTGTAGATTTTGATGTACTCTATTTCGTTTAGTTCAACTTCAACTGCCATGTTATCCCTTGTAGTTTATTTTTTGCATGTGTGCAAGTGCTGTGTTAAAAAACTCCGGTTCAAAACTCACAGCAAATTGAATTGGTGATTTTTGAAATTGATCCCATTTCTCGTTGATGTAGCCATCGTAAAGGTAAATGTTGTCAAGTGATGTTTGTAGGTGTGTTTTGAATAGTTCGAGGTCAACCTTGTTCCACAAATATTTGTGAAAAAGGTTTGTATTTTTGTAGTTTAGTTCCATAGTTTGTTCCTAGAATTTATATTTTTTAAGAACAGACTCCTTTTTTCTGGATTTGTTCCGGGCAGCTTCTTTCCAGATGCGTCTTCTTGCTTCTCTCACCTCTTTAGTGAGTTGCGCTTGACCATTAAATAGTCTCCAGATATTGGATGCACCTTGTGATGAGTCGATGATAATTTCTTTACCATCGTGTTCAACATTTACTTCAACAATCTTTGCTCTCATGTGCTCAATGGTTCTTCGTACCTTTGGTCCGATCATATTTTTATCAATCCCTGATGCCTCTAGCTCCAAGTATTGGTCCAACATGAATAGTCCCATGAGATATTGATTTAAGAAAAAGTTGTCTTCGAGTGCACGTACAATATCATTGTAGATTGCTGATCGTTTTCTCAGCTCTTCTCTTGATATTCCACGAACCTTTCCTGCTAACCATTTGTAGATAGCCAAGGAGTCCTGGTTCTTCTCTGTCTGATCTTTTTTTCGCAACTTTTTGGGAACTGCTGTTTTATCATCAATGATTCCAGTTTCCGACAATGTAAAGAAAAAGATTCCATACACTGCGATTAGATAGTCGAGTTCATTTTCTTTATGCATCATAAGATATTCTCTGTGCTTGGATTAGTGTTCATTGGTTTTTTCCTTCTAGGTTCGAGTATGGTGATGGCTCTTCTTAGCTCATCCATATCGTGATTTGTTGGTTTTTGTTTGTAGGTTACTTGACGCAGTATGTCTATTACTTCTTGAGAACGAGATTCGATTAACCTCTGTTCTTCTTTCATTTGTTGAATTAAGTTTTTCATAATCTTAGAGGGCTTGACCCTCCCACATTGCGTGGTTGCTGTCTTTAAAGTCTGTACAGATTTGAAGATCTTCTGGATCTACTTCCCATTCTTGTACATCATGTATGTCGAATGACTGAAGACAGCTAAGAAAAATCTCAGAGTCCTCTTCAGTAGCATTTGCTTCATAAAGTATTTCAAAAAACATCTCCTCTGTAATATCTGTAAGTTCTTTGCCAGTAAACTCTTCACATGCTATTGCAAACAAGATTGATTTAGAACCAAGTTCACTTCTCATCATTTTTACTATGTCTTGAATTGTCTCTTCTGGTTCTAATTCTGTTATCATCTGGATTGCCTTAGATTGAATATTGTTCAGGAATTACATACTTCTCTTCGATGATGTCAATTCTTGTTGTTGAATTATACTTCACATCTCTTACAAATCCCTTGCTTGAAAGGATTTTCCCTCGTCTGACCTCCACTCTCATAACTTCTGAGTGATTGTCTTTTTTGTGTAGTTTGATTATTCTTTTTGATTTATTCATCGTCTTGTATTCTCTTTTCTTTATTGCTTGTCTCAAATTCTGTGACCAACCCAAACATGAATGAATTAAATTCTTCACCTGTCAGGTTGAGTCTTGAAAGTGTTGCACCTATTCCTTTTGCCATTAATCCAAAAGGGATACTGGCTCTTGATGTTAAGGCTTTGGTTTCTTTATTGAAATGAATTTCAAAGTAGTAACCTTCTCTCTCTTCCATCAGTTGTTTCATGGAGTACTGCATCTAGTATCTCCATTCAATCCCATGACGTTCATAAGCTTTAACTGCTGTCATCTCAAGGATAGTAGGGTCTTTGATTACCAAGCCCTTAAGTGTGTTGTGATATCGCTTGTAGGCTTCAATCTTACCCATCTCTTGGTCTGGATCATCTTTCTCTCCGAGTCTGCACCAGTACTTATCTTGATTGATTAAGCTCCATCCGAGAAGTTGATTCACGGTACGTTTCTTTTCCATCGTTAAGATACATGGCTCTTCTTGAGAGTCGTAGTGTTTGTTTTGTTTAGAGCCGTCTTGGTTCTCGTCTAGGAGTGGGTGTAATGGTAGGATTTCCATCTTCTGCCTTTGTTTTATCTACTTCTTTTTGTAGTGTTTTGTATACATCATCAAAATGTACAAGAACTGTTCCGTTTTTGTACTCTTGATATGAGTATCGTTCAAGCTCTCTAAGGATAGAGTTCTTTTCTTTTATTGTCATCGTTACTCCTCAAGTAGGATTTTTTCCCACCACCGAATAGCTTTGGCTGTTTCACCGTAAGCTGTTAATATATTTTCAATATCAAACTTGTTCATTTGTGGGAATCCTGCTTTTCTAATACTAGCATATTCTTTTAAAAGTTCATGACCATCAGCGATACGTTTTTTGGCAAGGATAGTCAACTCTGGTTCATATCTGCTTCTCGGATAACCGAAAAGATCCATTGTTTTTTTAGGCATGAGTACTATCTTTCAGTGTTTCTCTGGTTCTGCTAATAATATAATCACATGAACCAAGTTCCTTGCGTACAGTCATGATTAAAACATTACCTTCGATTGAGAATGAAAATATTTCTTTTTTGAAAAACAAAATGACTTGATGATACCAGGGTGCCAACTCTATTGGACGATAGCTGGTGGCGTAGTTTGAATTTTTATTCATTGTTGTTCCTTTTTATCCGAATGTTGACCAGGTGATCCACTGAAGAGAAAACTCTTTTGTTGGCTTCACTAACTCTGGTTCGACACACCATATCATTTCTCCCTGAAGGTCAGTACCCTCAGAGTCAGAATCGATATAATTTAAGTAGATGTCGATCTTTAATTTTAGCCAGGCTTGATCAATATATGACTTAATTACCTTGCGTAATGCTTTGTAAGCTTGATCCTCTTCTTCCATGTCGTAACAATTACTTGCGATCTCGTATGGTGTTGCATCGGTTTCTTCGATTAGCTCTGCCATCTCATCCCAAAGTTCTTGAAAGTTGTACATGCTATTGATTTTGACAATATCTGCTCTTAATTCGCAGTTACCGTATGATTCCATGCTCATCGTTCATCCTTATAGTATATTTATTTTGATTCCATATTTTAATCTGAAATCCATGATTAGTTTTTCACATAACTTTTTGTCTTCTTCGTAGGCATTTGCAATTGCAATCATCTCCGATAGATCATTTTCGTTATCTTCCATCTCTTGCATCTCTTCAATGTCTCGCCACAAATCGTCAATATTCATCGCTCATCCTTTGCTAGTTGCATCTTTGCATCTTCCATCTCTGCTACTTCAGCCTCGGCTTGTGCCAATGCCCATTCGTTCTCTTCTGGTGTTTCAAATGAATCCAAGAACCCTTTAATGTCATCGTAAGTAATTTGTTGTGTAGATAATTTTTGATCTATCTTGAAGTATAATTTGAATTCTTCATTAAATTTTTCATCCATTGCATCGTCATATCCCTCAGCTAACTTACAAGCACGATCTTTGATGTGTCTTGACCATTTGCCCATGTTAGTAGCCTCCGCTTTCTTTTAGTAGTTGTTGTATCTTGTTTTGACGCTTCCACTCTCTTATGTTAGTGCGAACTGCAAAAATGTTTGATAGTCTCCGGATCTTGTCGTCTGAGAGCATTCTTCCTTTGTACCCTACTCTTTGTAGGTCCTTGAAACAATGTTCAAACTGTCGTTGATACGCATCATGTAATGTGAATCTTGGTTCCCAATCACTCATCTTTTATCCTTTAAAATCTAGGTTTACTAAACATTGTGGTTACAAACAGTATGATTGCTATAATCAGCATTACTGTTATAATATTTGATACTACAGTCTCTACTTGTCCAACAGTAGCACTATTGAATGCTTCTACTATTGTTGTATTTTTATCCATTGTTTTTGTCCTTTAGTTGAAAGCTTCCCATGATTTAAGTATGGTGAATTCCATTGTTGAAAGCTCGTTTAGTACATCATATGCCATTGCGTAATATCCTGTGTCAACCCATGCTCTGTTGACTGATTCAGCTACAATCTTCATGGTCATTGAGTCATGTACTTTGCCGTTAAGCTCTAGTGATGTCAAGGTCACACCAAACGCTGGTGGCTTCTCGTTGCACAGGCAATCAGAACCAGTGGTTCTTTTGTAGAAGTATCTGTCTTCTGGATACATTTTGTAACCAACAGTATCTTCAACATAGCCCTTCTCAAGAAGAAGGTCTATCGCTTGTTGTTTAGTCATCTTTACATTCCTCAAAGATTGAACATTCAAATGGTTCACCTTCGTATCTTTTTTTAGCAAAAGAACCAACTGTCTTCCCGGTAGCTACTGAGAGTTTGATGATCCAATATAGAACAGCTCCAAGAACTAATCCCATTGTGATAAGAGATAGTCCTAGTGTTGCGTAATCCATGTTCTCATCAAGTGTGGCAAGTCCTGCCCATACTGTAGCATATCCAATTACCCATGATATTCCTGCTACAGTTAGCATGAGTAGGATCAATGTTCCTGCAATTGATAGGAACGTAATTACGCTCTTGAATCTATCTGACATTTTTCTCTTGAAGCATTCTGTTAGACAATATTTTTTTTTCATTCTTTTTCCTCTTCGATGTGTTTGATGTATGTGACAAAGATAGCTGGTTCGTATGTTAATTCTGCTGATTCAATAACAAAATCACCATTAGCTCCATAGTTCTGCAGGTTATTGTTGATGTTTGCACTTGAAATAATTGGTGCAACTGTTGCAATCTCTGGTTTGTCTCGCTCTTGCCATTGTTCAAAATCGAATTGATTTGTGAAGTATTTGTAGCTAATGATTTTCATTTTGTTCCTTTTGTATATCTATTGCTTTTTTTCTACGAATGTAGCATTCAATGCACATTCCCAGAACAAGATCGTAATTCCATGATTGTGAATCGCACATACCACATCGAAGCAGTACTGCCTTCATTACAAATCACACTGTCCGTATGTCATGCGCTGTAAACCCTTCCAGGTAAGTTCGTCTTCTTCAAACATCTGTACTGCTTTGCACTCTGCTAGAGAAGATAAGTTGTTTGCAACCGAGTCCGGTCTAAGTGCTTCACCTAGTTCCATTCTGAATCTGTTTTTCATTGCTGATTGCAACTGATCGTAGTCCATTGGTTGTTCCCATGTTGCTTGAAAGATTACTTCATCAACTGTTGCTGAGTCGTAATCATTGAATGCATTACCTTCAAGCGTGAAGTAGAACTCAGGATAATCGATGAACTTGTCTGTCTTCTCTTTGAGTTCATTCATTTCTGACATAATCTCATAAAGTGGCTGCTGATGAACATTGTATGAATATACTATCTTAGTGTGCATGTAGTATGATGTGTACTTCTTGATGTCTCTCTCTTTAGCATCAATGAGTCTCTGGTTCTCTGTATGTTCAGCAATTGCTTTTGTGTTGAAGTCAATCTTGAATTTATCGTATTCTTTTTTGTTCATTACTGATCTCCGTTTTTGATTGCTTCCTCAATCATGATTTTTTTGATTCTGTAAATTGCAGATGTGCTACTTTTGTATTCTGCTGCAATTTCATTAACATCTGTATTCAAATGAATGAGTACTCTGATTTCTTTGATTTCACCTGCAGATAGAGTTCTTCTTCTTTTGCGTGGTGGTTTTCCAGTCTTTTCAAGTTCTTCAATTACACTAAGAAGTCTTTTGATTTCAAGATCTTTAGGGTCAGTATATTCTGTGTAATTTTTTACAAATTCACTGTAATAAACTTCTTGTCCATCTGTAAATACAATTTTATTGATTGCTTGTGGAATGTCAATGCTTCCGTCTAATTTTACTTCTTTTTTAAGGTCGATCATTTTTTGTCCTTTGGGATTGTTTCAATTGTTATTCTGAAGATATAATCTTCGTGCCTTGGTTGTGTTTGTTTGTACCACCTGAGTACGCTTGAAGCATCTGATTCAAATTCTAGTTGAAAATTTTCAACCAAATGTACTTCAGTCTTCTCTGGTTTGTTAATTTTGGGCATCTTGTCCCTCTTTATTGTACGTGTTAACTAAATCGATTAGTTTTAATATATCATCTTTAGTAGCCTTGTCGTCCCATGTCTCATGACACTGGACCCATGTAGAGTCTAGTCCACTGTCTGTTTCACCCATAAAGCAACCGTTACCTTTGATTTGCATGATACATTTTGTACAGTTAATTTTGGCGTACATATTTGCATTTGGTTTGTCTCTGTATGTTTCACAATATGGACAAATCTTTGCGTGTAGGCTTAATTCTAAATCATCTTCTTCTTCATAGTAATCAGAAGATAATTTGATGTATGGTAAGTCAATCAGTTGATTATCTGGAACCAGCTGAACTCCGGTCACAGCAAATACGATTTCGTTTTTTCTTGTTAAGAATTCAATTGTTGTCATCGCATGAGTAACCATAGACAGAATCCAATTACCAATATAGTAATCGCATCTGAGTATCCTGATGATTCAATAAGTGCAGCTTGTACCTCTGGTGTCAGGCTGTTAAATACTGTTGTGTTGATGTCTTCAAGTTTCATTTTATGTCCTTCTGTTTAATTTACAATACTTCCGTGAGTATTCTCCATGTGTCGAGCATTCCACCTTTTGATGTAAACTCTACTGGTATATTTTTAAGCTCATGAACATTTGATACTTTTGCATCATGCAATAGTTCAGATACTTTTCTCATTATCTTCTGCATTTCTCTGTCGCGATCTTCTTCTGACCACTTAGTATGTTCAGTTACCTTGACATCTTCTGGGTCCCAGCATGTGTATTGTGACTGTACTGACCATGATCCAGATAGTGTTACCCATAATCCAAAGCGTCCATCATTTTTACCAAACTCTACTTCTGATATTTTTCCAAGTATTGTTTCATCACCCATTGTCTGGTTCTCCTCTCATGATGTTGAGATCTTTCAGTGAAAACGGATACATGTTGTATTTCTCTTTGAACTCTGCTGCGAATGGTTCAAAAGGATATGATGTACAGAACTTTTCTCCAATAAATGAATCAAAGACTTCTCTTCTTGCTTCGTTTTCAGTCTCGGCTTCTATGATTAGCATGATGCTCATTGGATTGATGCTTGTCTTTAGCTCAGGCAGTTGATCTGACCCGAATGTGAATATCCATTTTTTCATTTGCAGTCTCTTGTTTTTTCGCTTTTGGTTATCTTGTAGTAACTCTTGATTGTAACTGATTGACGAAATTTCGTGTAAGCTTCATCTTCTGTTAAAGGTGAAGATAAATTAAATCTCTCTGTGTATCCGTTTGTCCCTGGTTCTACTTCATAGATCCATTGCCAAACTATTTCAGCTGGTACAAATCTAATTTCACATGATGGTCGGTACGCATCAAGTACGTGCCATTTAGAATCTCTAGCTCTTGCTAGTTGTGCTTCTGTTGCTGTTTGATACTTAGCTGTCGTAAGTTTGTATCCACCATATTCGTGTTTACACATGAATTGATAGAAGTTCTTACGTTCACCCGGAAGTGGATTACCTTTAGCGTCTGAAATGTAATATTCTTTTAATGATGAAGGACGGATTGAGGTTCTATACAGTAGCCCATGCTTGTCGTACTGATGCCAAGATTTGTTTTCACCTGTATCTGTGTCTTCATAATATGAACCACACATTCCTTCGTGGCTAAAGCATGCTCCCTTTGGAATGTCATCTCTTTTAAATTTAATCATTATAATACTCCTTTGAGTTGCTTAAGCATCTCCATGATTTCTTTCTCCATGTCTTTTGGTCTTAATGCCATTGAACAACCTGCAACTAGCCTACCGTATTTTATTGTATTCGATAGGTTTTGTTGACTAATATATTTTACAAGATCAGTTTTCTTTTCAAATTTAAGACCAGTTAGGTTTGATAAAACAGCTGTCATAATTGATAGACTGATTGGGTCCATTTCATTGAATACCTTAACGAGTCCGAGGTCAGACAGCACTAGCTTTTCATCTTCAGTCATTTTTGGTACATCTTCGTCTGTGATTGGTTTATCATTTCCGAAAACCTTTTCGATAAGCTCTTGGCTGTATCCTAGTTCTATTCCTGCATCCTGCATAAATTTTGGTAAGTTCATTATTTTTCCTTTTTTGTTTTAGAGTATATTGTCTACTTCTTCGCACCATGATTTACTGTGAGGATCTCTTCTCATAATAAATCTGTTGTCTATTGCTAGAACTTCATTGGATGCAATAGTTTGTTTTGGTTCTTGAAGGTCATACCAAACACCACCTTGACTATCGTATGTGTATTCTTGAATGACTCCACACTTCTTGCAT
>Ga0256844_10000735_pt1 | contig 12472 bp, 15 predicted proteins | sample MusselsmetaG_FD_189100 | JGI IMG/M metagenome (GOLD analysis project Ga0256844, IMG submission 189100) | Mussel associated microbial communities from hydrothermal vent at the East Pacific Rise, Pacific Ocean - Mussels | ecosystem: Host-associated > Mollusca > Shell > Unclassified ... | reverse complement strand
TATTTCCCCGCTGGGAGGCGAACTAACACCATGTCTCACAGGACGGTATCCTAGTTAATTCCGCAACAAGGAATCCGTCCTAGTTAATACGATTCACATCGTTTTTTGTTGTGGTATACTTGGTTGATGCTAACTCTAAAAAACCCAACTGGTTCACGTTCAAAATTCAGCCCAACAGGACACGCGGTTCGTATTCTTCAAGGATTATTGCATCTTGATGAAGTAGATGGTCTATTCTACGGCGGCACAGAATCAGCGGTGAAAGCGTTCCAGAAGCGCAACGGACTAGCTCCAGATGGAATCGTTGGATTTTCTACGTGGTCTAAGCTGTTTGCTAATCGTTCAATGGATGGCGTTCGTGGCATTGAACACGCAATTAAGCCTAAAGCTAAATTCTCACAGTCTGAATTCGATAGAGACAAAGCAAGCCGATTGCTACCTCTTTGGGGGTACAATGCGCGTCCTAGAGTCAAAGAAGCTTTTGAGAAGGTTTTGCCTGTTATTGAGCCTTATTTGGCATCAATGCACCTTGCATCTCCTGAACAGTGGATAGCGTTTGCAGGGACGGCGCGACAAGAAACAGGCAGTAATTTCTCACTGGTTGAGAATCTTAACTACAAATGTTCAGCGCTTCCTAAGATATTCAGTGCGTTCAGATCAAGAGAATACAACCATCCAAAATATGGACATATAAGCGGTTATTCGTTGGCTAAAAAAGTAGGTCGATGCAGTGGTCACTCTGCCGACCAAGTAGAAATTGCTAATTATGCTTATGCGAATAGAAAAGACTTAGGAACTGGAAGCCCTGAGAGTGGAGATGGTTGGCGCACACGCGGGAGCGGGATAAAACAAACCACGGGCGTAAAAAATCAGACACGCTACCATGACTGGCTTAAAAAAGACTATCCAGATTTATACAAAGCAACGCACGGGGAGAGAATATTAACTCTTGGTGCTGATGCCATTAAAGAATCGCCCCATAATATACTTTCTGGTATTTTCTTTTGGGTGGATAATAAATTATACGAAGGCGTAGAAAAACACGGGCTAACTCGTAAAGCAAGCGACTTTATAACTAAAAGAGTTAATCCACATACTTCAAGTTACTCTAAAAGGTATGCACACATGAAAAAAGGCATTCAGCTTATGGGGATTGCTTAAATGTTAAATATTTATGCTCCAGTAGACCTTAATGGTAAATCAATATATAAACAGCACGTAATACCATCTACAGCAGAATTACAGCAGTCATTAAAGCCGATACTTGGTAAAAAAATGAAGGTTAAAGCCACGAAGGATATTTTTGTTTGCCTGTATGGAACACATTATCTAATACCTAAAGGCTTTGTTTCTGATGGCGCGTCTTTACCATGGTTCGCTACAATATTACTTGATAGATTCAACCCTAAGATATTATTATTCTCTATTCTGCACGACTTAATGTATCAGTCACATATAGTCCCACGCTTTCTTGCTGATGGAATTTACGAGCTAGGGCTTGAGATAACATCAAATAAATTGACTGCTAAGACTTTCTACACAGTGCTTAGACCTTTCGGAATTATCGCGTGGGAGAATAATAAGAAAAAAGGGTTGTATGATTATGATGAAGCTAGGATTAGATTATTGACTCATATTTGTAACAAATAAAGGAATTATAAAATGGATAACGAAATAACAAGCGAATTACTAGAAGCTAAAGAAGCAGTCCCACAAACTGTAAATAACTTTCATATTGAAGTGCCAAAACAACCAGAAGACCAAAAGAAGCCAACGAATCGCAAAATGCTATACACTTTTGTCATTGCGTTAGTGCCAATGTTTGTTGATTGGGTTGCTAAAATGACGGGTTATGATGTTGCTCCTATTTTAAAATCAATCGGCCAAGTATTTGGAATAGGTGGTTAATATGCGTAAATTACTAATTATAGGCCTCATGTCTTTGCTTATTGGTGGTTGCACCCTAAACAAAGGATTAAGCCTAACCAGCGACTACGCACGAGCATCTACCGCTTGGCACTCAGTAAGCCAGCCAAAATTGATAAACAAGCTTAAACAAGAAGATCAGCCCAGTGCAAAGCGTGAAGTTGAAAACATTAACAAAGTATTAACCTTCATTCACACATTCAGCGAATCTGATGCAAGTGGCAAAAAAAAGCTAGTATCAAAATTACCGCTTCAAGTCGTAAGATCGAGAGCATCTTTTTCACGTTTAACTACGCTTGTAACGCGGAATCAGGAACGGTTCACGGTAAACGAACTAACTCAATTGAAGAAAATCAAAACGGATTTAGATACACTTTATACGCATTGGGATTCTATTGCTGGAGATAGTGAGAAATTATCGCAATTATTAGCTATAATTGAGACTGTAGAATTACTGAAAGGTTTAAAATAATGTCCTGCCCCACGCACCCACCTATCACGCTAAAATTAAAGCAGGATACGGTTCACGAGTCCGCGCTAAGTGATGGAACGACTAATTTCACAGGCTGGACGGTAACAGCAAAGGGACGCAATGCCAACTCTGATGCTGAACTATTCACCTGCCCTGTAATTGAAAAAGAGAATATAATAGGCTCATTCAAGCACAGCATAGAAATATCAAAAGAAAATACAGAGATTGCACAAGGCAAGACGTGTATCTTAGAGATAATCTATAAAGATACTAACGGAAAGCAGACCGTTGGAAGGTTCTCACTGCCAGTATGTCATTAACGCTCACAGTCACCCCGCAACGACCTGATTTAACTATTACGGTTGAAAAGACTGCAATACAGGTCACTCAAAAAGTTTTAACTCAGGTAATATCGCCAGAGGGCAAACAGGGGAGACAGGGCGATAACGGTGGTATATCAGAAGAACAGGCTGTAGATATTTTCGATAATCAAGATTTTGGCGACCTGTCAGAATTATTTAGAAGCTCATAGGAATTAAATTATGTCATTAAAAACACGAATCATTGAATTAGTAACAACCATTAAAACTGAAACAAAGGCTTTACGCACTTTCATTTCTGGCGCTAATAATGGTGATATTGGCGGACTAACAACAACCGCAACGAACTTAGTAGACGCTATTAACGAGGTCAAGGCTACTGCTGATTCTGGCGCAAGTGTTATCAACGATACTACAGCAAGCGGTACAAGCACTTATTCGTCTACGAAGGTAGATCAGCTTGTTGCTGCTGGAAATACATCATTAAAAGATGAAATTCTAGGTGGTGTCGCTCCTGAGCTTGATACGCTTATCGAGCTTGCCACAAAGCTTGGCGATAATGAAACATCTGATGCTGCACTTGTTGCAGTAGTAGCCAATAAAGCTAACGCTTCTGATGTTTATACTCAAGCAGAAATTGGCGACCCCGATACTGATTTTGTTGCTTTGTGGAATAACGCTTAGTCAATGTCGTTAGCTTCACGCATTGCTGATTTAATCGGTGCTATAAAGTCGGATATAAACGACCTTGGCAATGTAACCGCGCCCGCTGTTTCATCAATCGCATCAAGAGCGGGATTAGGTACTTTAAATCCTAACCCTACGTTTATCCTCGGTGAAAATGGCGATGACGACTATGCGTACTGGATGGATGGTAGCAATAGAAAAATAGTTAAAGATAAAGTTGATAGCACGGCTGGGGCTTTTTATATTCGCAATGCTTCGACTTATGGCGGTAGTTGGTTTAGTGAGAATTTCTACCCTGTAACGGTAAATCGACAATACCGCGCCACAATATCAGTAGCCTCTAAAATATCGGGTTCTGCTGTAGACCTTGCTAAGTCTTACGCGCATTATAGTTATTTGGGTGTAGTCTGCTTTGACTCAGACAAGGCAACCATAAGACCTGCTTATTTAACCGATGTTGCTGGGTGGGATGCCGTAGCGAAAAGAGGTAAATCAAGCACAGAATTAGTGCAAGAAGTTAAAAATGGCGACATTGAAATAATCGTTGCCGATGCTTCAAAGTGGGACACTGGATCAGCTAATCATAGGCACGCATTAACCGTTCACCCGCTTAGACCTGATGGAACTTATGGTTTTATCGGTAATAATGGGCGGTACTACGATGCGGATAAAATGAGCCGTCATTTAATGTACTACGGTGTAGATAAAACTAAGATTGTCGATAATGGAAACGGTACTTGGACTGTTGGACTACAATCGCCTTGGACATTAGGAACTTTTCCTATTGGCTCACGCATTAAGAATTCATACGGTGGTGGTACTTATAATTACTGGATAAGCTCATATCGAACAGAGCTAGAAAAAGATGTTATAAGCCCTAAAAATTGGAATCGCTACTCAAGCCCTTGGGAGTCATGGGACGAACAAGGCTCGTATTATGGAGACCCTGCCCATTATGCTGGGAACTTTAGAAACGGCATAGCCTACTGTAAATTACTATTATTGCCTCAATATGGTTTTTATGTTGATTCAGTAAACACCTCTGTCGGTACACCAAACATCGTTAGAGAAAGCTGGTATTCCACACTATCGTTAGAATGGAGGCATACACCTTGATTAAATTACACCTTGATTTCCACGAATTCAGAAAAGCGGTAGGATTCAATATTGTAGTTGATTTACTCAAAAAGCCGATTGATGGTGAAAGTATAATTAATACAATGGTCGATTTTGCCAATAATTACAAAGGCACAAAGAAACACAAAAAAGATATTGTTTTATCGCTGTCTGCATGGCTTGAAGTGAACAGGCAATTATTTTTTCAGGAAATGCCTTTTGAGATACTCATATTAGAGCATGACGATAGAATCGAGGCTAAGTGCATAGATAAGTTGCAACGTAGCATTAAAGAACTCACAGGCGATTATACGGATGCTCAGAACGCATTTGAGGCTTGCAATAGAGCTATAGCCAGATTGCATATATTATTAAAAATGAAGCAGTCTGATGTTGATGCTTATGCTAAGTGGATGGCAAGCTAATGTTATTCCCACCAGAAAATGACGAGCTACTGCAAGAGGTCGAATACAGCAAATACAAAGCCCTTGCGCGCGAAGAAAGCGAACGACAAGCGCAGAATAATCGCACTAAGATATTCGAGCTAGTAGCGAGAGCTGAAGCGTTTGGGCTTGGTGATACGGTTAAGGTCGTATTAAGTAGCGGTAAAGACTATATCGAGTATTGGAAAAACAGCTCTAATATTGAGGACTTAAATAACGACTTCACACAATCAAAATCTAAGAAGCTACGAAGCGCGCTTGATTTTAAGCTACCAAGTGGCGCTACCATTCAGCAATTTATTATTAATTTTTTAAACGAAGACTAATGCCACTTGTGGAAGATAGGCTATTAGTTGGATTTTCGCATGATTTCTGATAGAATACCCCTAGCTCTCAAATCTCCTTAGATCGTTAGCTACCCAAAAAAACACCCCTATGTTTTTAGCCCTTTGATTCGTCTTAGGGCTTTTTTTATGAGTTTGATTTATTTCAGACAACAAAAAGCCAGCGATTAGGCTGGCTAGTTAATAATGCTGTGAATAGGTAGTTCGCTATTTCTACCGTCTATGTTTTCCCGATATTAAAATTCTTAGGGCAATTAACAACACTCCTGATGTTTTTAGCCTCGGTGGTTTATTTCATCAATGAGTAAATCAATGATTCACATAGTCCAACCAGTGAAGTAACTTAGATTGTGTCTGCATTCCACAACTTATTCACAGAATGGTTATTATACGCTTATTTCAGAAACAAAAAAGCCCAATCCAAGAGGTTCTTGAGTCGGGCTAGTTGCAATAAGTAGATAGCTGGCGTATCATGCTTATTAATTGTTGTGTTACTTTGAAGGGACGCACAACGTAGATCAATTATAATTCAAGTTTACCAAAAACGCAATAATTGACTAAAACCCCGACTTAATCAGTCATTCAATCCCTTTCACGTTAATTGAAAACGATATTTTCATGTTTAAATAAATAGCTGTGCCTGATTAATTTCCGCATAGCAAGCGTAAGGTGTTTTAGTTTTTGACCTACTCAAAAGAAAGCGTGTTTATTTTAATCATCAAATATTTGTTACTTGGTAACGAGAAACCAACAGATTGTATTATCACCCGATTGAAGGGACGGCTTAACTGTAGCGAAGGTTAAGGCAAACAGCAGTAAATGTTAAATAGCGCACTCTTATGAGGCGTTTGACCTAATCTATTGAAGGGTATTTTTATACTGACGAAGATAGCAACGGTTGAGGTTAGGTTTTTATTAGATTTTCCCTAGAGATTGTTTAGAAATGAATGGTTGCAGGCTTTTAAATAAAACAATGTTGATGATAGTGATAATACAACTACAAGCAATAAGATATAACTATATGTAGGCTTTAACAGACTCCTTCATTAGCTAGATTACGCCTAAAATTAACAGGAGAAAATAATGATTAAACAAGACTTAATAACATTAGACGACCAGAAAAGATTTTTTAAGAAGAGCAAACCAAAGAAAGAAAAACGAAAACCTATTGAGGAAATCAAAAGGAATAGTGGAACTAAAAGATACGAATCATGCAAAGACTTTGACAAGGTTACTATTGAAGAAAAAGGTCGAGGTCATTTTGCTATAATGGGGAAGGTTTTAATAAACCACTATCCAGACGGTAAAAAGAGAACTGCTTATATGAAAGGAAGCACTACTGGCAAAGCTGGGGTAAGTTGTGAAAAAGCTATTCATTACGCGCTAAATCCTGAGAGCATGAATATCAGAAAGAAAGCCACAAGTCCTAGCTTGGATGGTGCGGATAAATCATTGCTTGAAAAACTTAAGCGAATCGTTAATAAATTTAACAAGAGGCAGGGTTAGACCATGAGAAAGCAGAATATTATCAAAGCAGTATTTGGCAGTCATTTATACGGCTTGAATACGCCACAGTCTGATGTTGACTATAAAGGCATATACTTGCCAACAATGGACGAGTTGTTGCTTCACAACTACGATAAGACAATCGTTACATCAACAGGCGATAAGGACAGCAAAAACACGAATCAAGATGAAGACTATGAGCTTGTGTCATTGCCTAAATTTATAGACCTATGCTGTAAAACTGACACTATGGCTATGGATTTGTTACACGCTACTGAAAATGTAGAGCGTGGAGAGTTTGCTTGGGTATTTGATGAGCTAGTAAGAAAGCGTTCATTATTTTACTCTAAAAATATGCACTCACTAATCGGTTATTTAAAACACCAATCTGCTAAATATGGCGTTAAAGGTTCACGAATGGGTGCGCTAAGTAACGCTGTTAACAGGCTTAAAACTACTGATAAAAATGAGAAGCTTATAAACTCTGATTTACTGATTGATGGCGTTCATTTGAAAATAACTACAATCGCCAATGATAAAGCTGGCACTACTACAGATTATTATGAGGTTTTAGGTAAAAAGTTCGTTCTCACTATGACGGTTTTAGAGCTAAGTATAAAGCTAGAAAAATGGTACTTAGAGTATGGCGCACGAGCTAGACTTGCAAAAGATAACAAAGGCATTGACTGGAAAGCTTTAAGCCATGCTTTAAGGGCGGGTTATCAAGTGATAGATATTTTTGAGAAAGGCGACTTTGATTATCCATTGGCACAAAATGCGTATATTTTAGACGTTAAAAATGGAAAGCTTGATTTTGATAACAATGTAAAACTGGAATTAGAATTGGTTGTTGATAAGTGTATGGAGCTATCAAAACAATCTAAATTACCTGAAAAATCAGACCGCAAATATTGGGATGATTGGTTGCTTTCTGTTTATGATAGAGCTTTTAAGCCAAAATAACCCACAACACATAGACCAAACAGGAGATTGAAATGGCAAAACCATATTTTAAAACATTTAAAGAGAGAAACAAGGAAGTAGTTAGGTTGCGTAACCGTGGAGACACCTACAAAGTTCTTTCTGCAAAATTTGGAATTTCACAAGAAAGAGCGAGGCAAATAGTTTTCCGAAGTGGCGCTGTTAGAAGCAATGCAGTGTATCCAGAACTTGAAACTGCGACCGAGAGTAAATTATTAGATTTTGGGTTTAAAACAAAGGAAATGATTATAGATGCAATAAATAGCGGCGAACTCAATATTGGATTACATCAATGGGGATATATCAGGCATAACGAAGTTTTGAACTGGCTTAGTATGACCCCGCAAAAAGACAATAGAGAGGAAAATACCATAAATAGATACATAAGCTATTTAGAGAATAGAGGTTATAAAATTTTAAAGAAATAGCCCCGTCAACCAAACATAAGGAGAATAGAGAATGAAAATAACCAAAAAAGGAACTATCCCAGAAGATAGAATATGGAACGGAAAATGCAATAATTGCGGAGCTGAGGCAGAAGCCAAAGAGTCAGAAATGAGCAATATTCAGATTGACCAAAAAGAAAGTGGCAGGTTTTCTTGGGCGAAATGTCCTGTATGCGGAAAAGATGGTAATGGCGGAATGCTATTCAGACCAGAATTAGAATTAATGAAAAAAAATCAATAAAAGAGATCACGGAGCGTTTGGATGCTAAAAAAAACAACAGGGCTAAAATATGAGTATCTATTGAACCAACCCAAAAAATAAAGTAAAATAGCCTTACTACTGAGAATTTATAAATTATAAAAAGGCTTACCCCATGAAACTATCAGTAGTTTTAGCTCTATTTCTATTCGCACCTGTTTTATCCAGCGCTGATGTTGTAACTATACCCGCTAATGGCTGGGCTAAATTAACAGACGTTCCAGCGCTAATACGTCCTAAAAAGACTATTAGATTCGCTTTCAGCATTGGCGCGCCGACTGGTCAATGCTACAAGATAGCAATAGCATCAATAAACGCCACAACTGGAATAGCTTATCCCAATACTAGCGAGATATGGGGATGCAGCACGACCACAAAATCGGTAAAGGTTTGCGTGAATAAAATCTCAGATGCACCCGCTCAGGAGTGTGACATATGAAAAAACTCTTAATATCTGGCTTAATTGTAGTCGCTGGCTTTACTGCTTACGCGAATGATTTTTACTTTCCTCAGTTTGGTGGTAGCAGTGGGTCAACAGAAGATACAGTCGCTAGAAATACCGCTAATACAGCTATAGCCGACTCAACAATTGCAAAAACAAAAGCAGATGCAAATACAATAGAGATACCTAAGAAGCTGGATAAAACAGCCGACAAAGCCACTAATGCTGATGTAACGGCTGGAACTACTGGAAAATGGGTAGATGCTGAACAATTAAAAGCCAATTCAGGCGGTGTAAAAGATGCAGTACCAACGGCGGCAAGCACTAACGCTGTAGAATCAAAGGGCATTAAAACAGAGCTAGACAAGAAGCTAGACAAGCCAGCAGGAATCACACAAGGCTTTTTACCTTATGTTGATGCAACGACTAACGCAATTGAATGGAAAGCACCTGCCAGCGCTGCGCCTCGCACATCATTTCAAGCAACGCCAAGCGATACGGATATTGTTAGCGAAAAATTAGTAAGTGATCAGCTAGGCTTAAAAGTAGATAAGCCGATCGGTAGTACTCAAGGTTTTATTGGCGTAGTTGATGCGACTGGTAACAATATAGAATATCTAGCGCCTGCCGCTGGAGCGGTAATTGATGCCGCGCTATCTGCTACATCTGAGAATTCAGTACAAAACAAAGCCATTGATGTAGAGCTTAAAAAGAAAGTAAACAAGCCCGTTGGTAGCACACAAGGATTTTTAAGCGTTGTTAATGCCGCTGGTGATGATGTTGAATACATTGCCGCCCCTGCCATTGATGCCTCATTAGATAGTACCTCGACTAAAGCCGTTGAGAATAAGGTAATTGATACAGCTTTAAAAACTAAAGTTAATAAGCCTGTAGCGATTACTCAAGGCTTCATTCCTACGGTTGATGCAACTGGCAACGATGTAGAGTATATAGCACCTAAAGCGGCTGATACCGTGCTAGATGATACTTCTAAAAACGCGCTAGAAAACAAGGTTATAAACACCGAGCTGAAGAAGCGAAACAAAGCTAAAACAATAGTTAGAGCCGATGCCGTTATTGATGTGCTGCCTACCGCCTTAGAATTCCCTAATCCTTTGAATGGTGATAGCACAACTATTATATTAAATAATGGTGCAAGTGAGTTTTACGACTATAAAACAGGCGCATGGGTAAAGAGTGGGTCAAGTAGCGCTATTGATGTTACAGGGCAACCAGTAAGTCCGTACTCAGCAACTTATGCAGGATTGCAACCAGTGCCAGCCGATGCAAGCGCAACGGTGAAATATAACACAGTCCAAACGGCTGATGATATTGGTACAGGTACAGCGCAAGCACCTCAATATCCTGCTGGGATATACTTACCAGATGCGGCTTTTGCTAATTGGGAATTTGCGGTAGGTTTAAATACAGATTTAGTTGAATTAACTGATGCTCAAATACAGGACAAATTGAGCGCGGTATTTGGTTTAACATCAGGCAAACAGTTATTTGACAGAGAGCAAATACTAAAAGGCGTTACATTAGATCATCCAGATACAGCGCCAGATTACACTATAGGCAAAGCTCAGAGTATAGAAAACCTTGATATTTGGCTGAAAAGTAAAAACTACAATAAGCATATTCACTCACAATCAGATTTTGATTATAAGCAGTATGTTATTGATCATAAAATCCCAGAAGGTGTTGCGGTACGAGTTATTAATGTCAATTCTGAATTTGGCATTGATATTATAGTCGATGGTTCAAAACCAACAGATATAAAAAGTATCCAAGGCTCTTACAGCTCTACAACTGGCGCAACATTTAGGCTTGGCGTTAATCAAGCTGCAATGATCTCGCATGACTCCGCTAAAACTTATGTAACACTAAGCCCAAGCCGTGACAGAGGCTATTTCCCTACCAAGGCGCTACTCAAAGCAATCCCTAGCAACGGAGTAATGAGCGGCGATTTTGCCACGTTTGGCACTAATTTTTATGTGTGGGACGGGCTATCAACAAAGCCAGAAAGTGATTATGTAATTATCCCCGCTAATAACCCACCTGCTGGGCGATGGGAGACTACTGAAAGCTTTAATTTACTACTAAGCCCACTTCCAAATATTGCCGAGATTAAAAAGGTAAAGAAGCCAGTTGAAGGGAATCTAGTATTAAATCACGCTGAAGGTGTTTGGTATTTATTCCACACTGATGCTGATAAAGGCGAAACCGCAGACGATGGCACTGCTGGTTATTGGATACCAGCTATTGTCGGGCGATCAACAGGTAGTACATTTACTGGCTATTCACTTATAGATACCACAGGTAAAACCTACACGGCATCATCTGAATACACAAGCGGCGGCGTAACAAGTGCCGCTGCTGATGCGTTTGATTTAGAAAGAGTTACAAAAGGATGGGCGAGTGCATTGCACGCTGATCTTGATAACGACTTCGATACCGTGTCAGTTGATCTAGGGATAGCAGAGGTAGTCAATAAATACTCATTCTTTAGAAGTTTGTCTCAAGAAGGCGGCTGGGGTAATGATACTTATTCGCCTAAAGATTGGGAATTCTGGGGTAGCAATGACGGTAATAATTGGGTTCTATTAGATACAAGAATAAACCAATTAATAGCAGGAAACTCAACCAAAGCTGAGTTTGTTTTTGATAACAATATAGCGTACAGGCACTATAAATTTGACAAGATAAAAGGTCAAAATAATAGATACAATCAAATTACAGAGATTGAATTGTACCGAGCTATAAGATCACGCGATCACGGTTATTTTGATAGCAATGCACTACTTGCGGCGGTTGTAAGTCGTAGTAACGGTGATTTTGCTACCGCTGGGAATGACTTTTTTATATACCGCGAAACATCTACAAAAGCAGCTAGTGGCTCGGTTATTGTTCCAGACGATAGCCCCGCAACTGGTCGCTGGGTTAAATCAGGTGGCACAGAGGCATTACCAGATTATCCATTAGGATTAGCGCCTGTTGTTGATACGTCTTACATTGCCCTAGCACCTACTGGCACGGCAAATGAAAAGGCTAATAAGCGTTATATTGTAAAAGCCAAATCAAATGCCGCAATCCCTGATCCTCTCACTAAAACATGGTGGGATAATGCCGCCAATATGGAGGTTATCGGACGATACACTGCCACTGGTAGCAAGTTCGCCCACGCATCAGACGGTGGCACTCGAATCCTGAACACTAATGATATTAGTAATAGTGAGGTTATACAGTTAATTATTGCAGAAGGGCGAAGCAAGACATTCTGGTTTATGCACCCGCCCGCAAATTTGACTTTGTTTAATGACCTAACAGGCGGCTTAGTAACGCGATCTGATGAAGCTGGTAAGGTTATTATTCAAGTGCAAGGTGCATCCATACTCACACTCACTAAAAGTGGGAATGCAGGTGAAATTACCATCGTTAAAAGCGACCAATCAGGTAATAATTTTACACACCAAGTCGCCACGCAAATGTATTGGGGAACTAGACCCCTGAGCACGAAAAAAGGTGAG